>Ga0153954_1000151_pt1 | contig 62801 bp, 63 predicted proteins | sample TSFL038MetaG_FD_102277 | JGI IMG/M metagenome (GOLD analysis project Ga0153954, IMG submission 102277) | Attine ant fungus gardens microbial communities from Florida, USA - TSFL038 MetaG | ecosystem: Host-associated > Fungi > Mycelium > Unclassified | place: USA: Florida, Wekiwa Springs State...
GCCGTAGTTACCGACCTGCTTGACGATGTTGTAGACCCACTTCTCGTCGACGCCGAGCGCCTTGCCCATACCGGGCGTGACGCCGAGGATGCGCTTGATCGTCGGGTTGTCGCTCTTGAGCATCTCGTCGACGTTCTGCGAGGTGATGCCGTACTCCTCGGCCTCGATCATCGCGAACTGCGTCCAGCGCACGATGTCGCCGAACTGGTTGTCGCCGTGGCGGAAGGCGGGGGCGAGCGGCTCCTTGGAGATGATCTCCGGCAGCACGATGAAGTCGTCGGCCGTCGCGGGCGGCGGCACGTTGGCGGCGCGCGAGGAATAGAGGCGCGAGCTGTCGCCGGTATAGACGTCGCAGCGGCCGGCGAAGAAGGCCTGGCGGATCTGGTCCATGTCCTCGATGACGACGGGCTTCACCGTGATCTTGTTGGCGCGCGCGAAGTCGGCGAGGTTGAGCTCGGTCGTGCTGCCCGAGGGCACGCAGACGCTGGCGCCGTTGATCTCCTTGGCGCTTGTGACGCCGAGCTTCTTGTTCACCAGGAAGCCCTGGCCGTCGTAGTAGGTGACCGCCCCGAAATCGAGGCCGAGCGCGGTGTCGCGCTGCAGGGTCCAGGTCGTGTTGTTCGACAGCATGTCGACTTCGCCCGACTGCAGCGCGGTGAAGCGCTGCCCGCCGCTCACCGGCACGTACTTCACCTTTTCCGAATCGCCCAGGATCGCCGCGGCCACGGCGCGGCAGACATCGATGTCGAGGCCGCTCCACTTGCCCTGGCTGCTGGCGACCATGAAGCCCGCGAGCCCGTTGGCAGCGACGCCGCAGATCAGCTCGCCGCGCGCCTTCACCGCGTCGAGATCCTTGCCGGCGAAGGCGGGGCCGGAGATGAGCAGGGCTATGAGGGCCAAGAGAATTTTGCGCATGTCTTCTCCTAGCACTTGCCAGAGCGTCTCTCTACGATCCGGCCGGTCATGCCGCGTTTGCTCATCGTCAACTGCACCCACGACTCGCTGCTGCAGAGCCTGGCGGCTCTGGGAAGCCGTCCCTACGACGCCCAGTTCATCGACTCGGTGTCCCGCCACCTGCCGGCCGGTCAGTCGCTGGAGACCTTCACGCTCAATGTCGGCGACGGCGAGGGCTTGCCGCAGGGCGTGCAGCTTGGCGATTTCGACGGGGCCTGGCTCTCCGGCTCGCCGTTCAATGTCTATCGCCTCGAGCAGCCCACGGTGCGCCAGCAGCTCGATGTCGCCCGCACCCTCTGGCAGGCGGAGGTGCCGGCCTTCGGCTCGTGCTGGGGACTGCAGCTCATGACCGCGGCACTGGGCGGCACGGTGCATCTCAATCCCGACGGCCGCGAGATCGGCGTGGCGCGCCGCATCGCGCCGACCGAAGCGGGCCGCCGTCATCCTCTGTTCGACGGCAAGGACGGCCCGTTCGACGCGTTGTGCAGCCACGAGGACGAGGTCGCGACCTTGCCGCCGGGCGCCGAGCTGCTGGCCTCGAACGCCGTGAGCCGCGTCCAGGCCATGGCGATCCGCGACGGAAAGAAGAGCTTCTGGGGCGTGCAGTACCATCCCGAGTTCGACTTCGCGTCCGTCGCGGCGATCATCGCGCTGCGCGTTCAGCGCCATCTCGACGAAGGCCTGGCGCGCACGGACGAGGAGGTCGAGACGATCGTCGCGGACTTCCGCGCCCTCGCGCAGGACGCCGCGCGCAAGGATCTCGCCTGGAAATACGGCCTGCACGCCGACGTGCTCGATCCGCAGGTCAGGAGCGCCGAATTCGGCAACTGGCTCCGCGCCGAGGTGCTGCCGCGCGCGAGAGGTCGCTGATGGACGTGCGTTGATGGACAAGGCTCGGATCGAAGAAGCGGCGGCGCTGCTGGTTACAGCACGACGCACGAAGGTGCGGCGCGATGTGTTGCCGGAGGCTTGTCGTCCGACAACTATCTCGGAAGGTCACGCCATCCAGGATGCCGTTGCCCGCGCGCTTGGCGATGAGGTGGGCGGCTACAAGGGCGCGCCGCCGTCGCGGCCGGATCCGTCGCAGAAACGCGACGAGAGCGATGGGACGGCACCCTGGTCGAATCCGGAAGGCGTGCGCGCGATCATCTTCCGGTCGACGATCCATGCCTCGCCCTGTGTCTTTCCCTCCAGTGCGGCCCCTCAATGCGGCATCGAGAGCGAGATCGCCTTTCGCTTCCGCGAAGACCTGCCGCCGCGCGCCACGCCGTATTCGCGCGAGGAGATCGCAGCGGTGGTGGATGCTTATCCGGCGATCGAAATCGTGAGCAGCCGCTATGCCGCGCCCAAGGAGCGGACCTTCCTCGACAAGGTGGCGGACTGCGTCAGCAACAGCGGCTTCGTTTACGGGCCGAAATGCACGGATTGGCAGAAGCTTCGCCTGGCCGAGCTGCGGGTGAAGCTCGTGGTCAACGGCGAGACGATCGTCGATAAAGTCGGCGGCCATCCGAGGAACGATCCGTTTGCCATCGTCGACGCGATCGTCGAGATGATGCGTCCGACCGTCGGCATGAAGGCCGGCCAGTTCATCACCTGCGGCTCTCACACCGGCCTGCCCTATTTCAAGCCGGGCGATGTCTGCATAGTCTCGTTCGAAGGGCTTGGCGAAGTGCAGGTTACCTTCTCGTCTTAGCGCAAGATCGAGTCGTCCGGTTTCTCCGCCCATGGCTGGGCTAAAGGGTCAAGGGTGGCCGACGAGCATGGACGAACGCCCTTCATGGCCTCGGCCCCAGCGCCTCGATTATCCGGCATTCGGAAATCCGGCCGCCTTTGCAGGACGTCAGTAGATCGAAGAGTTCATGCCTCAACTTCATGAGGTCTTCGACCTTTCGATCGATCTCGGCGAGATGGGCGGCAGCGAGGATATCGACCTTCGCGCAATCGCTTTCCCGATTCTCCGATAAATGCAGAAGCGCGCGTACCTCGTCCAATGAGAAGCCGAGATCCCGCGCGCGCCGGATGAAGCTGAGACGTGCCAGCGCCGCGTCTCCATAAATGCGGTAGTTGGCCGCTGTCCGCGACGGCAAGGGCAGAAGTCCTTCCTTCTCGTACCAGCGGATCGTCTCGACCCGCGTGCCGGTGGCGCGCGCCAGATTGCCGATGCGATGTCCATCCATGGCTTGACCCTGTAGTGACTTCAGGGTGCATAGACCTCTCCCTGCCTGTGGTCGAGGGGTTGGGAATGGACGATTGCTGCTCCGGCAAAGCCAAGGCGCTCGAAGTCCTGGCGTGTGGGCGCCAGCGAAACGTGTTGGTGGTCGCGCTGCTTATCAATGCAGTGCTATTCGTTGTCGAGTTGGTCTTCGGCATCGTGGCCCGATCAAGCGCGATGATGGCCGATTCGGTCGATATGCTCGGTGACGCGATCGTCTATGCGCTCAGCCTCTACGCGCTGTCCCGAAGCGCCCACTGGCAGGCGGGCGCCGCCCTCGCCAAAGCCGGGCTGATTCTTCTTTTTGGCGTGGGCATCCTAATCGAAACCGGCGTCAAGATTGTCGAGGGAACAACGCCGTCGAGTGCGATCATGCTGGGCGTGACGGCCATCGCGCTTTCCGGAAACCTCATCTGCCTTGGGATGCTGGGGCGGCTTCGCCATCTCAACGTGAACATGGCCAGCACCTTCGAGTGCTCCCGCAACGATGTGATCGCCAATGTCGGCGTGCTGGTGGCGGGCGGACTGGTGACGTGGTTCGCGACAGGTTGGCCCGACATCGTCGTCAGTCTTGCCATCGCGATCCTCTTCCTGGTTTCCGCGCTGCGCGTGTCGATCTCGGCCTGGCCCGAATGGCGCGGCCAGTCTGGCGTCGCGGCGCTGCGATGAAGAATCTCCGGTCGGGCATGGCGCTGATCATTCTGTTTGCGATCGAGCCCACCCATGCTCAGGAGATGAAGAAGGAACCAGCTGCCATCCTGGAGATCGGGGGCGCCGGCAATTGGGATGTAAAGGGCGGCGGCTCGAGCTACGGGCCGTCCCTGGCGATAGAGATGACGCCCATCGAACATTGGCTGGAGGTCGAGGCTGGTACGACGCCGCTCTTCAGCCGTGGCCAAACCGAATGGGACTTCGATCTCCTGTTCAAAAAGCCCTTCACCCTGTCGAACACGGTGGAATTCATGGTCGGTATCGGACCGAGCTGGAGCCATGTCGTTTCCAACGGTCGAAGCAGCGACTCGCTGGGGGCAGAAGTCGCGCTCGATTTCATGTTATGGCCGACGAAGAGCCGAACGTTCGGTCGGTATCTTGAGCCCAGCTATGGACGCAGCTTCAGCGCCGGAAACGAACAGTCGGTGAGTGTGAGCGTGGGGTTGTTGATCCCGATCCGCTGAAGGGTGGCGGCGTGGGCCGGATACCCGAGGTTCTCATATGGGAAGGACGGATAGAAGTCCGCGATACGGACTTCTGCATTGCGCGGCTGTCGCGATGGACTTGCCGCTTGCAAACTGTCTCCATAAGCAAAGGGATGGAGACGGAAATGCCTCAGGATGCTGCCGCCTTGCAGAACGGCTTGTCCGAGATTCGCACGCCGCAGGCCTGGTACGGGCCGGATCAGGCGAAGCTCGGCGACTGGCGTCATGAACTGACCGATTCCGATCGCCGCGAACTGCGGACGGCGCTCGCCGTGGCGCGGAAGAGCGACCTGCCGCTGCATGAGCTCGGTCGCGAGCAGTTTCCGCTGTCTTCGGAATTCGTGGGTCGTCTGCACGCCCTGCGCCGCGAAGCGCTCGAAGGGCGCGGCTTCTTCCTGTTGCGCGGCCTGCCGGTGGCCGACTATTCGCCGTGGGAAAGTGCCGCCGCCTTCTGGGGCATGGGCCTCTATCTCGGCGAAGCGGTATCGCAGAACGGCAAGGGCCATGTGCTGGGCCATGTCGCCAATCTCGGGCTGGACTATGCGGACCCCGAGGTGCGCGGCTACCAGACCAGCGCCCGGCTGAACTTCCACACCGACTCGTCGGACCTGGTGGGCCTGCTCTGCCTGCAGACGCCGCAGTCCGGCGGCCTGTCGAGCATCGCGAGCTCGACCACGGTGTGGAACGAGATGCTGCGTCGGCGTCCCGATCTCGCCCGCGCGCTGCTCGGTCCCGTCTATTACACGCGCTGGGGCGAGGTCGGCTCCGGCATGAAGCCCTATTACGGCGTGCCGGTCTTCTCGCCGTCGGCCGGGCACATGGTCGTGCGCTACGTCCGCAGCTCCATCCGCAAGGCGCAGCTCATGTCAGAGGTGCCGCGCCTGACGCCGATCCAGGAAGAGGCGCTCGACTTCTTCGACAGCCTGACCAACGACCCGACGATTCATCTCTCGATGGAGTTCCAGCCCGGCGACATCCAGATGCTGTGCAACCACTGGATCCTGCATTCGCGCACCTCCTACGTGGACTGGCCCGAGCCCGAGCGGCGGCGCCATCTGCTGCGGCTGTGGCTGGCCTGCGAGGACGGACCGGTCGTGCCGGAAAGCTTCACCTCCAGCATCCGCGAATCGACGAAGAGCGGTCGGCCGGGCGGCATCCAGGTGCCGGGCGTCGCACTCACCGCGCCGCTCAATCCCTGCTGAGGCCGGCGATGAAGCGAGTCTCCGTCGTCCTGGCGGCGCTGTGCGTCGCCCTGGCCGGCCTTGTGAATCCGGCTTTGGCCAAATGGCCGGAGCAGCCGATCCGCATCGTCGTCCCCTATCCGCCGGGTGGCGCGGTCGATGTCATGCTGCGCGTGCTGGCGCCGATCATGAGCGAGAAGCTCGGCCAGCCGGTGGTGGTCGACAATCGCGCCGGCGCCAATGCCGATCTCGGCACGGCCATCGTCGCCACGTCGAAGCCGGACGGATACACGTTCCTGGCCAGCGCCACCTATCTCACGGTCAATCCGCTGATCGAGACCGTCAACTGGAAGGCCTCGGATCTCACGCCGGTCGTCGGCCTGTCGCGCACCTATAATCTCTTCATGGCGAACGGCACCTCGCCCTGGAAGAACCTGGCGGACTTCGTGGCCGCCGCGCGCGCCCATCCGGGCATCGCCGTCGCGCCGGGCGGCGCGGGCTCGCCGCAGACGATGGCCTTCCGCATGCTGGCCGCGCGCGCGCGCCTGAAATTCACGGAGATCCCGTACAAGGGCTCGCCGCCGCTGATGCTCGATCTCTCCAACGACACGATCGCCATGGGCGTGGTGCCGCTGGCGGCGACGATGGGCATGCTGGAGAGCGGCAAGCTGAAGGCGCTGGCCGTCGCCAGCGAGCAGCGCACCAAGCTATTGCCCAATGTCCAGACGACGGTGGAGGCGGGCTACCCCGACGTGATCGCCGAGAGCTGGTACGGGCTGCATGCCCCCGCCGGCACGCCACCCGACATCATCGCTGCCGTCGCCGAAGCCGCGCGCGTCGCGACGGCGGATCCCAAGGCGCAGGAGACGGCCATCAAGGCCGGCGGCGAGACGGCCTATCTCAGCACGAAGGACTTCACCGAGATGCTGGTGCGCGATCGGCAGCGCTGGGAGAAGATCGCGGCCGAAGTGAACAAGGACCAGTAGCCGCTCGTGGGAGCGCCGCTCTGGACCCACGGGATCTTCCTGGTCTTCGTTGCCGGCGCTGTCTATGCGCAAGCCATCACCGGCTTCGCGCTGGCGTTGATCCTGCTCGGCCTGGTCGGGGCGACAAACCTTGTGCCGCTGCCCGACGCGGTGAATGCCACGACGATCATGGGTTTCTCGACGGCGTGGATGTACCTCTATCGCAACAAGGCGCTCCACATCGAACGGACGATCGTGCCGACGCTCGTCGCCAGCGTCGGGGGCATCGTGGTCGGCACGATCCTGCTCGCCTGGCTCGCCGGCACTGCCTACCAGGTCCTGCGCTTCATCCTGGGCGTGAGCATCGTGGCCTGCGCGCTGTCGCTGTGGCGCGCCGCAAAACCGCTGCCGTCGCTTTCCTCTCCCGCCGTGTATGCCCTGACAGGCGGCATCTCCGGCATCCTGGCGGGCATGTTCTCGGCCTCGGGACCGCCGCTGGTCTATCTGCTCTATCGTCAGCCCAAGCCGCTCGCCTGGATCCGCCAGGCGCTCATGGTGATCTTCGGGCTCGGCACCCTGCTGCGGCTGTTCATCGTCGTGCCCTCCGGCCAGTTCTCGCTCGGCGCCCTGCAGCTCGCGCTCGAAGCCCTGCCGATCGTCTTCCTCGTGACCTACTACGCGGCCCGCCGCCAACCGCCTTTGTCGCCCAAGCTCCTTCGCGCGCTGATCTGCCTCCTGCTGGTGGCCACGGGTCTCAGCATGGGCATCAGCGCGGTCCTGGCGATGCGCTAGCAGGAGAAGCTTACGGCCAGCGCACTTCGGGCGGCAGGGACATCAGGATCGCCTCGACGTTGCCGCCGGTCATCAGGCCGAACTTGGTGCCGCGGTCATGCAGCAGGTTGAACTCGACGTAGCGGCCGCGGCGCACGAGCTGGTGCTCGCGCTCGACCGGCGTCCAGGGCTCGTTCATGTGTCGGCGGACGATCTTCGTATAGATGTCCAGAAAGGTCTCGCCGACGGCGCGGGTGAAGGCGAAGTCCTTTGAAAGATCGTTCTCGAGGTAGTCGTAGAAGATGCCGCCCACGCCGCGCGCCTCGTTGCGGTGGGACAGGAAGAAGTATTCGTCGCACCATTTCTTGAAGCGCTCATGGTGCGTGGGGTCGTGCGCGTCGCAGGCCGCCTTGAGCGCGGCGTGGAAATCGCGCGTGTCCTCGTCGTTCGGCACCATTGGCGTGAGATCGGCGCCGCCGCCGAACCAGGCGCGCGTGGTGGCGATGAAGCGGGTGTTCATGTGCACCGCCGGCACCCGGGGCGAGCGCATGTGCGCCACCAGCGAGATGCCGGTCGCATGAAAGCGCGGATCCTGCTCGGCGCCGCGCATTTGCTTGGCGAACTCCGGGCTGAACTCGCCGTATACGGTCGAGACGTTGACGCCGACCTTCTCGAACACGCGGCCGCGCATGATCGACATCACGCCGCCGCCGCGCTCCTCGCCGTTCGGGCCGGGCTCGCGCTGCCAGATTTTGCGCTCGAAGCGGCCGGGCGCGAGTTCGCTGTGAGTGCCCGTCAGCTCGGTCTCGATGGTCTCGAACTCGGCGCAGATGCGGTCGCGCAGCGCCTCGAACCAGGCGCGCGTCTCTGTCTTGGCGGTGGCGATGTCGGTCGTCATGAGGGAGGAAAGCCGTTGGTCTGGCGAAGGGCCTCGCTCAATACCATCGCCGCGGCCAGCGCGACATTGAGCGAGCGGGCGCCCTTCTTGAGCGGTACGCGCAGGCGGAGGTCGGCCACTTCGTGCACCTCGGCCGGCACGCCCGCGCTTTCGCGGCCGAGCAGCAGGATATCGTCGGGCCGGAAGCGGATCTCGGGCAGGTCGGTCGCACCCTGGGTTGTCAACAGGACCAGCCGGCCGGCCGGCCGGTCGCGGCGGAAGGCGGGCCACGAGGCGTGCCGCACGATGGCGGCAAGATCGTAGTAATCCATGGCCGCACGGCGGATGCGCCGATCATCCACCGGAAACCCACAGGGTTCGATCACGTCCAGGGGGACGTCGAGGCAGGCGCTGAGGCGGATGAAGGCGCCGAGATTCTGCGGAATATCGGGTTCGTAGAGTGCCAGACGCACAGCCTGTCCTATCTCCGTCCGCAGCACGGAAAACCCGCCGATGCGGCACGCCGTCGCGGGGAAATTTGCTGCGGTTTTGCAGGATCAGAGGCTTGAAACAAAAGCGCTTTCCCGGCGCGGTTTCTCGGCTATAAGCGGGACCAACTCTTCGGGGGATATGGTAGCACGTAATGGCTTCTTCCAGCATTCCGGCCGGTGATCATGGTGAACCGAGTCGCCGCGACTTCCTGATGGTCGCCTCGGGCGCCCTGGCAGCGGTAGGCGCGATCGCAACGGCCTGGCCCTTCATCAACAATCTCAACCCCGCCGCCGACACCCTGGCGCTCTCCTCGATCGAGGTGAACGTGAAGGCGATCGCCGTCGGCCAGGCGATCAGCGTGAAGTGGCGCGGCAAGCCCGTGTTCATCCGCCATCGTACAGAGCAGGAGATCAAGGAAGCCGAGGCCGTGCCGCTCGCCGAGCTGCGCGATCCCCAGACCGACGATAGCCGCGTCACCGACACCGCCAAGAAGGTGCGGCGCGAGTGGTTGATCGTGATCGGCGTCTGCACCCATCTCGGCTGCGTGCCGCTCGGCACCAAGCAGGGCGATCCGCGCGGCGAATACGGCGGCTGGTTCTGCCCGTGCCACGGCTCGCAGTACGACACGTCGGGTCGCATCCGGAAGGGCCCGGCTCCGCTCAATCTCGCGGTGCCGGATTACCTCTTCACGTCCGATACCCTCGTCAAAATCGGCTGATCGCCGCTACGCTTCTGGAGTTACGCAGCATGGCTTCGCAGCACGGCGCTCAGCCGGTCTTCAATAACAAGGTGATCGCCTGGATCGATCACCGCCTGCCGATCTTCAGCTACATCGAGAAGGAATATCACACCTTCCCGACGCCCCGGAATTTCAACTACTTCTGGAATTTCGGCGCCATCGCCACGGTGATGCTGTTGCTGATGATCGCCACCGGTGTCGTGCTGGCGATGAACTATCAGCCGAACTCCGAACTCGCCTTCGCCTCGGTCGAACGCATCATGCGCGACGTGCCGTCGGGCTGGCTGCTCCGCTACATGCACATGACCGGCGCGTCGTTCTTCTTCGCCGCCGTCTATGTCCACATCTTCCGCGGCCTCTACTACGGCTCCTACAAGGCGCCGCGCGAGCTGCTGTGGATCCTGGGCGTGGTCATCCTGCTGCTCATGATGGCGACCGCCTTCCTGGGCTACGTGCTGCCGTGGGGCCAGATGAGCTTCTGGGGCGCCACCGTCATCACCAACCTGTTCTCGGCCATCCCGGTGGTGGGCGATTCGATCGTCACCTGGCTGTGGGGCGGCTTCGCCGTCGACAACCCGACGCTGAACCGCTTCTTCGCGCTCCACTACCTGCTGCCGTTCATCATCGTCGGCGTGGTCGCGCTGCACGTCGTGGCGCTGCACGTGCACGGCTCGAACAATCCGCTCGGCATCGATCCGAAGGGCCCGCAGGACACCGTTCCGTTCCATCCGTACTACACGATGAAGGACGGCTTCGGCGTCGTCTGCTTCCTGATCGTCTACGCCATCTTCGTGTTCTTCCTGCCGAACGCGCTCGGCGAGCCGGTCAACTACGTGCCGGCCAATCCGATGGTGACGCCGAACGAGATCGTGCCGGAATGGTACCTGCTGCCGTTCTACGCCATCCTGCGCGCCGTGCCGGACAAGCTGGGCGGCGTGATCTGCATGTTCGGCGCGATCGCCGTGCTGTTCGTCCTGCCCTGGCTCGACACCAGCCGCGTGCGCTCCTGCACCTTCCGGCCGGTCTACAAGTGGTTCGTGTTCCTGCTGGTCGCCGACGTGCTGATCCTCGGCGTCTGCGGCGCGCATCCGCCGGAAGGCTGGTACGTGCCGATCAGCCGCATCTGCGCCATCTACTACTTCTTCCACTTCCTCGTGCTGCTACCGATCCTGGGCAAGATCGAACGGCCGCTGCCCTTGCCGCCCAGCATCGCCGACGCGGTGCTCAGCAAGAAGGCCTGATGCGATGCGTAAGTTGATCGTTGCCGGCGCATTGCTCGCCTCCGCTTTCGCCCTCGGTGGCCCAGCCGCCGCCCAGGACGAACCCCCGCTGATGACCAGGGACTGGGGCTTCCTGGGCCCCTTCGGCACCTACGACCGCGCGGCCGCGCAGCGCGGCTTCCAGGTCTACAAGGAAGTCTGCTCGGCCTGCCATTCGATGAACATGATGGCCTACCGCAACCTGGAAGAGCTCGGCCTGACCGAGAACCAGGTGAAGGGCATCGCCGCCGAGGTGCAGATCCCGGACATCTCCGACGACGGCTCGCCGATCGACCGTCCCGGCCGCCCGTCGGATCACTTCAAGAAGCCGTTCCCGAACGAGCTCGCGGCTGCCGCGGCCAACGGCGGCAAGGCGCCGCCCGATCTCAGCGTCATCGTCAAGGCGCGCCCGGGCGGAGCGAACTACGTCTACTCGCTGCTGCAGGGCTACGTGCCGTTCGACAAGCTCACGCCGGAAGAGATCAAGACGGCGATGGTCACGAAGGACGACAACTACAACAAGTACTTCCCGGGCCATCGCATCGCGATGCCGCCGCCGCTCACCGACGGCAAGGTGCAGTTCATCGGGGATGCCAAGAACGACCTCCAGTCCCAGGTGTCCGACGTCGTCGAGTTCCTCGCCTGGGCCTCCGAGCCGCATCTCGAGGCGCGCAACCGCACCGGCATCCGCGTGGTCCTGTTCCTGCTGGTCTTCGCCGGCTTCATGTATGCCCTGAAGCGCGCCGTGTGGGCCGACAAGCACTGAGAAAGATCGTCACCGATCGGAGCGAAGGCCGGGTTCATCCCGGCCTTTTCTTTTTCGGGCTATTCATCGGAGCGCGGGCCTCCGGCCCGCATCATGAATCTGAGCGGGCCGGAGGCCCGCGCTCCGAATGACTACTCGTCGCGCTCCTGCTCGGAACGGCCGGCACGGCGATAGACGAGGTTGACGCTGCGCGACTGCTCGTTCGGCGTCGGCTTGGAAAAGGGCTGCGACGACGGTGAATCGCGGAAGGTCGAATCGTCGACGGGCGGGCTGCGCGACAGCGCCGTGTCCTCGAGCCATGTCGCGACGCCCAGCGTCACGAGCAAGGCCGCGAAGATCAGGACAGCGCCGATCAGCAGATGACGCATGCACACCCCCGCGCGCCGATGCCATCCTTGCCCCACGCCGGATGACTATCCCCAAGGACGCGCTGTTTCGTCTTTCCTATACCCGCGGCTCCGGCTGCCGCTAGTCATTTTACGACTATTTGGGCCGACGGCGCTGAATCGCCTCATGTCGTGCAATCAGTTTGCGCGCGCGTTCGATGACCGGGATGTCGATCATCTTGCCGTCGACGGAAAAGGAGCCGCGTCCTTCGGCCGCCGCCTGCGCGTCGGCTTGAATCAGTCGCTGTGCATGGGCGACATCCGCTTCCTTCGGTGTGAAGGCTTCGTTCAGCGCCGCCACCAGGCCGGGATGGATGCAGGTGCCGCCCGTGAAGCCGAAACGTTGCGCACGTTCTGCGCTCTTCCGGTAGGCGTCCTTGTCGGAATAGTCCGCGACGGTGCCCAGGATGCCGAACATGTTGAGCCCGTGCGCTTGCGCTGCAAACGCGACAATGCGCTTGGGCAGCTCCAGCGTCTCGTCGCCCGGCACCGATCCCGTCTCCAGAGCGAAGTCCTCGCCGCCCAGCATCATGGAGATGAGCCGCGGGCCGTGCTCGGCGATGTCGTGGATCTCGGGCAGCGCGCGCGGATGCTCGATCATGGCGCCGAAGCCGATGCCGCCCACCGGCAGCCCGCGCTCCTTCTCGAGTTCGCTCACCGCCTCGTCGAGGAGGCGCAGATGCTGCACGCTCTCGGTCTTGGTGACGAAGAGGGCCGACACGCCCGGCCGCACCGCCGCCTCGAGATCGGCCATCGCCATCCGCATCGGCCGGTTGATGCGCACCGCCACGTCGGCGCCGCCGCGTACGACCTTCTTCAGCGTCTCGGGCAGCATCGTCCGCGCCTCGGGCTTCTGCGCCGGCTGCACGGAATCCTCGAGATCGACCAGCACGCAGTCCGCGCCGCGCTCATGCGCCTTGTCGATGAACTTCGGCACATTGCCCGGCACGTACATGAGGGAGCGCCAGACGGGCGGGGTGGGGCGGGTGCTGCTTGAATGAGTCATGTCGGATTCGAGCTACCTTCCATAATCCTAGAATCGATGACCCCTCCGGCGTCGTAAGACGACGCCACCTCCCCATCTGAATGGGGAGGAGAATCTTCCCTTCCCCATTCAGATGGGGAGGTGCCCCGTCATACGGGGCGATGGGGTCATTTCTTCTTTCCCTTCGAGATCGTGCCCGCGGCTGAAAGCTTGTCGTACTCGGCGGCGCCGAGCAGCGGCTTCAGGAGTGCCTCGTTGTGCTCGCCGATCTTCGGCGCGGCCGACTTGATCGCGCCCGGCGTGCCGGACATGCGCGGCACGACGGCGTGCGTCGGCATCGTGCTCTCGGGCATCTCCGCGTCGGGGATCTCGATCAGCGCCTCGCGCTCCAGCACATAGTCGTCCTGGGTGATCTGGCTGATGTCGTAGACCGGTCCGATGGTGACGCCGGCCTCGTCGAAATACTTCAGGTTCTCCGCGAGCGTGCGCGCGCCCACAAACTCGCCGATCATGCGGTCGAGCTCGAGCCCGTTCTTCACCCGCTCGATGTTGGTCGAGAAGCGCGGATCGTCGACCAGTTCGGGCCGGCCGATCTTGGTCAGCACGCGCAGCGCCATGCCCTGCGTCGAGGCCGAGAGGCAGACCCAGCTGCCGTCCTTGGTCTGGTAGACGTTGCGCGGCGCGGCGTTGGTCGAGCGGCTGCCCGTGCGCACCTTCACCTCGCCGGTGAGCTTGTAGTTGGCGGCCTGCGGTCCGAGCATCGAATAGAGCGGATCGAACAGCGGCAGGTCGAGCACCTGGCCCGTGCCGCCGTTCATCTCGACTTCGCGCAACGCCACCAGCACCGCGCCATAGCCGTTGAGCGCCGCCATGCAGTCGGCGAGATACATCGGCGGCAGCACGGGCTCGCGATCGGCGAAGCCGTTCATCGAGGCGAAGCCGGAATAGCCCTCAATGAGAGTGCCGAAGCCCGGCTTGTGGCGATAGCGACCTTCCTGGCCCCAGCCCGAGATGCGCACGACGATCAGCTTGGGATTGATCTCGTGCAGCTCAGACGGGGAGAGGCCCATGTCCTCCAGCACGCCCGGCCGGAAGCTCTCGACCAGGATCGCGGCGCTCTTGGCGAGCTCCCGCACGATGGCGCGGCCGGCATCGGAGCGCAGGTCGAGCGCGACGCTCTTCTTGTTGCGGCTATAGACCTTCCACGCCGTCTCGACGCCCTTCACCTTCCAGGAGCGCAGCGTGTCGCCTTCCGGCGGCTCGATCTTGATCACCTCGGCGCCGAAATCGGCGAGCTGCAAGGTGAGCACGTTGCCCGCCACGAGGCGCGACAGATCGACGACGCGGACCCCGTTCAGGGGCCCGCGCGCGTCGGGGGTGAAGGATTTCTGGGACGGTTTCTTCATTGGAGCGCGCCACTCCAGTGGCGCTCATGAGGGCGCCACTGGAGTGGCGCGCTCCCATGAGGACTACCCGACGTGCTTCTTGAAGTGCGCGAGCGTGCGCTCCATCGCCTTCTTCGAGGCGTCGGCGTCGTAGCTGCCGCGCTCGTCGCAATGGAAGCCGTGATCGGCCGGATAGTCGAACACCTCGATGGTCGGATGGAGCTGGCGCAGCTCGTTCACGTGAGCCATCGGGATGTGCATGTCCTTGTCGCCGAAATGGAGCTGCGTCGGCACCGTCGGCTTCTCGTTCTTGGCGCCGTGGATGCCGCCGCCGTAATAGGCCGAGACCGCGTCGGGCTTGAGCCGGGTCGCCGCCAGCCAGGCGATCGTGCCGCCCCAGCAATAGCCGGTCACCGCGACCTTCTTCGCGCCGCGCTTCTTCAGCTCCTCGATCGCGGCGGCGACGTCCTGCACCGCCTTATCGGTGAAGCCCGGCGACATCACGTAGCCGCGGCCCTCGGCGATCGTGTCGGGCGTGTAGCCGAGCTCGATGCCGGGCTTGATGTGGTCGAAGAACTTGGGCGCGAGCGCGAGGTAGCCGTCGGCCGCGAACTGATCGGTCACGGCGCGGATGTGGTGGTTGACGCCGAAGATCTCTTGGATGACGACGATGCCGCCCTTGAGCGAGCCCTTCGGCGTGGCCAGATAGGCGCCGATCTCGCCGGCCTGAGACTTAAGACGGATATCTTCACCCATGAGAATCCTCCCGGTTGCGGGCGGCAGTGAACATGGTAATGCGGGCCCGTTCAACCCACTGGCCCGCAGAGCGAGACCATGTACATACCCGAGCACTTCAAGGCCTCCGAGGAAACCGGCCGCGAGATCATGAAGGCCCACGGCTGGGCGCTGCTGGTCACGTCGGACGCCGACGGCGCCCCCTTCTGCACGCATCTCGCCCTGGTGTGGGAGGATGACGGTTCCCCGCACGGCAGCCTGCTCGGCCACATCGCGCGCAACAACCCGCACTGGAAGCTGTTCGCCGGAAAGGCGCCGTCGATGGCGATCTTCTAGGGCCCGCACGCCTACGTCTCGCCGACCTGGTACACGCCCGGCCCGAAAGTGCCGACCTGGAACTACGTGACCGTGCACGCCTATGGCCGCCCGGAGGTCCTGGAGGCGACGCCCGCCCAGCTCATGGTGCTGACCAAGCTGTCCGCCATCTACGAAGGCAAGGGCCCCGACGCGTGGGGCCTGGGCTCGCTGCCGCCCGGCGCCGCCGCCGAGCAGGCCAAGCACATCGTCGCCTTCCGCATGAAGCTCGATCGCGTCGAGAGCAAGACCAAGCTCAGCCAGAACCGCGATATCGAGGATCGCCACCGCGTGATCGAGAAGCTCGAAGCCAGCGACAGCCAGGACGCGCAGGCGACGGCCGAGTGGATGAAGAAGGTGCTGCCTTAAGGGCCGGCGGAAGCGCGCTCCCCTTTGTCATCCTGAGCGCAGCGAAGGACCTTTCCTGGACCCGTAAAGATCTCTCGCTGTGAGCTTGGGATGACAAGGTGACCGAACGTCGATCTCCGACTACTTGATCGCCAATTCACGTTCGATCCGCCGGCGACTTTCCTTGTCGCCCCAGACCCAGTGCTGGTTGTAATCCGGCTCGTAGAAGGTCCCGTTGGGCCGTGCCAGGCAGCCGTCGTTTTTCCTGTGCTCGGGATCGCCCTTGGCATGGATCAGCAGGAACGGCGTCGGCGGGTTCACGTAAATCTCCTGGCCGCCATTGCAGGCCCAGCCCGTCGCCACCACCGACTTCACGAAAGCCGGGTAGGTGCCGTGCTGAATCACCGCGCGGGCGCCTTCCGACTGGCCCCACACGTAGAAGCGCGAGAGGTTCGTGAAGGGCTCCGAAGGCAGATGGGACAGCGCGTAGTCGATATCACGCGACCGGCCGCGCTGAAGATCATCCGTATATCCCTCGTCCTTGCCGCGCATGCCACTGGAACAGGCGCCGATCCGCCCGGTTTCGGCCATGCCATCTGGTGCGAACACCATGTAGCCGAGCTCGGCCAGGCGATCGAAAGCTGGCTTGTATTTGTGGCTGACCTGTCCGTTGTAGTAGAGGCCGCCGCAGCCGTGGAAGTACGCCACGACGATGTACTTCTTGCCCGACGTCAAACCGGCTTTGACTTGCGGGCTATCGAACGGTCCCTCGAAATCCTTGGTCTGCACATAGGCATGATTGTAGGCCGCCTGCTGCGCGGTCGCCGTGAACGGCGCAAACGAAAGCAAAACGGCGGCAAGCGACGTAAAAAGCCTCACGGGAACCTCGATGATGGCGTCGACTTGAGACAATAGGCGATGCTACTTCGGATGGCACGCGCGCGCGCTCGTACCCGCTGCACGGACGTCGCGGCCTGCTTCGTGCCGTCCCAAAAACACGCCCATGAGTTGATGCTTGGGGGCGCATGCTGCTGCAGCGTGCGATGCGACGCATTTTCGTATGCCGGGAGCGGAATAGCGCGCCGCGTGGACAAGAAACCGCTCCTCCCTGATGCTGCTTGCATAGCGAGTGAGGGAGGCGACGTGGAACATCCTTTGCGTATCGGTATCTGGGCCCTCGTCCATGGCAACCGCGGAGCCTTGAACGACCCCGAGGAGCCTTTCGATGCCTCATGGGAGCGCAACAAGAACCTCATGCTCGAGGCCGAGGCCCTCGGCTTCGACTGCGTCCTGATCGCGCAGCACACGGCCAATCCGCGCCGCGAGGACCTCGACCAGCTCGAGGCCTGGACGTCGGCGGGCGCGATCGCGGCGCTGACAAGCCGCATCGAGATCATCACCGCCATCAAGCCGATGCTCTTTCACCCGGTGCCGCTGGCCAAGATGGCGCTGCAGATCGAGGAGATCAGCAAGGGCCGCATGGCGCTGAACCTGGTCAATGCCTGGAACAAGAAGGAGATCGTGAACGCGGGCATGGAGTTCCGCGAGCACGACGAGCGCTACACCTATGGCGGCGAATGGCTGCAGGTCGTCGAGGCGCTGATGCGCGGCGAGCGGGTGAACTTCGAGGGCAAGTATTTCAACGTGAAGGATTACATCCTCCATCCGGCCGGCAAGTTCCGCTCGCGGCCGCGCATCTATGTCGGCGGCGAGTCCGAACCGGCGCGCGCCCTCAGCGCCCGGCAGGCCGATGTGTGGTTCATCACCGGCCAGTCGCTCGAGGACATGAAGCCGCTGATCGCCGACGCCAAGAGCCGGCCGCGTCCCGTCGGCATGGCGCCGCTGCGCTGCGGCTTCTCGGGCTTCGTGATCGCCCGCGAGACCGAGGCCGAAGCCCAGAAGGCCTATCAGCGCCTGCTCGAGCTCTCGCGGCAGGACACGGACATCAAGGCCTATGTGAAGGAGAACACCGATTCGAAGGTCGTGATGCGCCAGACCATGGCCAAGACCGAGAATGTCGGCACCAACGGCGGCACGACGTCCGGGCTGGTCGGCACCTACGATCAGGTCGCCGAGCGCATCGCGGCGTTCCATGCCGCGGGGATCGAGACCCTGCTGACGCAGTTCCAGCCGTACGAGCAGGAGATGCGCCGCTTCGCCAAGCACATCATGCCGCGCCTGCGCGAGTTGCGCGTGACCAGGCAAGCCGTGGCCGCTGAATAGCGCCGCCACGATTCGCCGTCTTCCGTTCTCTTTCCTGAGACCTGTCTGCAGGACCCATTGCCATGACCCGCGCTAGCCGTCTCGTCTTCCTGTTCCTTTCGCTTTTGCCGTTCCTCGCCACGACCGTCGCCCATGCCGAGAGCCCGTGGCCCACGAAGCAGCCGATCAAGCTGATCATCCCTTACGCGCCCGGCGGCGGCTCCGACGTGATCGGCCGCCTGCTGGCGGCACATCTCTCTAAGGAACTCGGCCAGCAGGTCATCCCCGACAATCGGCCGGGCGCCGGCGCTTCGCTCGGCGTCGCGATCGCCGCGCGCGCCCCGGCGGACGGCTACACGCTGCTGCTCGGTAATTCGGCGTCGACCATGGCGAGCGCGCAGCTACGCAAGGTCAGCTACGATCCGCGGAAGGACTTCGAGCCGATCGCCGGCGTCGCCGCGAACAACACGCTGCTGGTCGCGCGCAAGGATCTGCCCGCCAACAATTTCGCCGAACTCAAGGCACTCGCACTCGCGAAGCCCGGCACCGTCAGCTGCGGCACGGCAGGACTGGGCTCGGGCGCGCACATGGCTTGCGAGTATTTCGCCGAGCTCGCGGGGATCAAGCTGCTGATGGTTCACTACAAGGGATCGAGCGAGGCGCTGAACGACCTGATCGGCGGCCGCATCGACATCGTTTTCGATCCGACGGCCCTTCCCCGTATCAAGGCTGGCCAGGCGAAGTTGCTGGCCGCGCGCAGCGAAGGCGGCAAGCGCCTGGCCGACATGCCGGACGTCCCGTCCTTCGCCGAGCAGGGGCTGCCGGCCATGACCGACGAGCTCTGGTTCGGCGTGCTGGCGCCCGCGGGCACGCCGCGCGCCATCGTCGACCGCATCGCCGCCGCGGCGAAGACCTACACGCAATCGCCGGAAATCGCCGCGAGCCTCAAGGCCTTCGGCGAATATCCCCACTACATCGGGCCCGACGAGCTGAAGGCCCAGATGCCCAAGGACTGGGATTATTTCGGCGGCCTGATCGAACGGCACCATATGCGCATCGACTGAGGGCGTGTTTCTCCTGCGCCTCGGTGCTGCAGCTTCACGCCCCACTCGATTTCCTCTGCAAGAGAGGTTTCTTGCAGATGGTATCACGAGGTGATACCTAAGCGAGAGTGATCAAGAGTTTCAAAGGCCGGACTGCCCAGTTGGTGTGGGAGGGGCATGCACCTAAGCGCTTTCCTGCCGATCTCGTCCGTCCGGCTCAACGCAAGCTCGCGATGCTGCACGCGGCAGTGAGGATCGAGACCCTGCGCACGCCGCCCGGCAACCGCCTTGAAGTCCTGAAGGGAGATCGGCGCGGACAATGGAGTATCCGCATCAATGACCAGTTCCGCGTTTGCTTCCGCTGGCGGGACGGGCACGCGGAAGAGGTTGAAATCGTTGACTACCATTGAAGGAGCATCGCCATGATCGGCCCGAGGCCGCCCGTTCATCCGGGCGAAATCCTGCGCGAGGAATTCCTGATACCGCTTGGGCTCACGGCCTACGCCCTGGCGGCATCTTGTTACGTGCCTCGGACCCGGTTCGAGCGCTTGGCGCGAGAAGAGACGCCCGTCACGGCCGATACGGCCCTTCGGCTCGGTCGCTACTTCGGCACTGGCCCCGAGTTCTGGATGAACCTGCAGACGGCATTTGATCTTGCGACAGCCGACAGCAAGGCCATCGGCAAGATCGCGCCCCGCAAGGCGGCGTGAAGGGACTTTTTCCGACGTCTCTTCAATTGATCAGCGCACGAACAACGCGAGCAGGATGACGATGGGGATCGGCACGCCGAGTAGCAGAAGCAGAATTGAGCGCATGGTTGTCTCCTGGTTGACGGTCGGGGGACGGATCAGCGAACGGGGTAGACGCGATCGCGTAGCGTGCCGCCTTCGATCGCGGTAAGCGCCGCGGCGAGAGCGCCGAACAGCAACGACGCGGTGAGCCACAAGGCGAGCTTCACGCCGGCTCGGCGGGCCTTGTCCGCGCTCACCTTGAGATCGGTCATGATGGCGGTCACGCGCTGGTCGGCTTCCGCTGGTGAGACACCGGTGCGGGCTGAGATCATCTGCACGAGATAGTCGTGATCGCGCTGCGCCAGGGCGTTGTTGCCCAGGCTCCGCGACAGGATGCGGTAGACCTCCAGGCGGTCGGACGGCGCGGCGGCGGCATCGGCTGCCTTCGACGCGAAGTTGGGCCGCAGCAACTCATCGCTGTAGCCGTTGAGGCGCGACTGCATAGCAACGCTGTTGCCGGCGATCGCGGCGAACGGGCTCGTGCCCGCGGCGATCCCACCGCCGACCGTGCTCGCCGCCGAGGTCAGCAGGACGACGCCGATCACCGTCGCCAGCGCCCAGGCGAGGAAGCCGTGCGCGGAGTCGCGGAAATAGACCTCGTCGGTGTGCGTCCCGAGCCAGCGCATGCGCAGGCGTCCCGCGACGTAGCCGCCGACGGCTGACGACATCACCGCGACGCAGACGAGATAGATGCCGCTGAACAAGGCGGCGTTGTCCGAGGAAATCCCGCGGTCCGACCAGGGCGACACTACCGACAAGCCGATGCCGGCGCCGAGGCTGAACAGCACGATGCTGAGCGAGGCGGCGGCCAATCCGCCGGCCACGATCGCGGGCCACGACACCGCGGAGGTCGGCGCCTCTCCTACGTCGGCGGCCGAAGGGGCTACGATGACGGTGTCGACCATGGGCATTTCCTCGCGTGTTTTGCGTCGAGTAACGAAGGCGACGACCCGCGGTTGCATCGGGGCCCGGATATAAGAAGCCCGGCACGACTGCCGGGCTTTCCTCTCATCGATGTATCGAGGTCAGGCCGCCGCGCCCATCGTATGGCCCTGCTTGAGCTTGTGGCCCTTGAAGGTGCGCGTCGTCGGCGGCGGCAGGCCTTCCGACTTGAAGTTGGCGAGCAGCTGTTTCTTGCGGGCGGCCATGCGCTCGGCGAGCGCGTCCATGTCGATGCCGGCCTCGCGCGCCTGCGAGAAGACGCCATCGCCGGGACGCTCTTCCTCCTTGACGTGATGCTTGATCTCCTCCGACAGCACTTTCATCTTGGCGTCGTAGAAGTCGTCGTCGGGCGAGCCGGCGAGCAGTTCGGCGATCATCACCTTGGCGCCGTCGTGCTCGACATAGGCTTCGTCCATCTGGTCGTCCTCGACCTTGCCCTTGCAGGCCGGATAGAAGATCTCCTCTTCGAGCAGCGTGTGCACGCAGAGCTCGGTGCAGATCTGCTGCGTCAGCGCTTTCTTGGCGCTGGAGCCCTTGGCCCTCTCGAATTTCTCGAACAGCTCCTCGACCTTGCGATGGTCGGCCTTGAGCATGGCAATGGCATCCGGCGGGGCGGAAGGCTTGGTCACGGGCGGTCTCCAATTTCGAGGAAGTGGTTGTCCTTGAACGGAGCCCCGCTTCAACGGTTGCCGTGCTAACGACTCGCAATCGCCGGAGTTGTCAGCCCCCGGATTCCAGCTCGTCGCGGACGTCATCGCTTGCGCCCGATCGCAGGGTTCGGGTCGAGATGGTCCAGGGCATGGTATCGAAGCTGGGCGGTACTATCGCGTACGATTGGCAAACGACAGGACTCCGCGCCAAGATCACGCTTCCGATGGAACGGCTGGCGCGCTACGCCGCCCCGCCAAAGGGCGATAGACCGTCCGTCGTCTTACAGTGCGAAGGCGCACTACTTGATGCGCAACCCGCCAAAAGCGGGTTAGGGTGCGGCGCAAGCGCTTGCGCAAGGCTGGCCGCCCCGGACCGCCCGCGCTCGCGAACAGCGAGGTTGTCATGGCGGTGAGCGAGCGCGGTGCGCCGGAAGACGGGCGCATCTCGACGGGATGTGTCGGTCTCGACGAAGTCCTCGGCGGCGGCCTCGATGCAGATCGCCTCTATCTCGTCGAGGGCCGGCCCGGATCGGGCAAGACCACCATCGCCATGCAGTTCCTGCTGGAGGGCGCGCGCCGGGGCGAAGGCGCGCTCTATGTGACCATGTCCGAGACCTCGCGCGAGATCGGTCTGGTCGCCAGACGACACGGCTGGTCGCTGGAGGGCATCGAGGTGTTCGAGGTCGTCGCGGCCGAGGCGCTGGAAGCCGACCAGTTGCTCACGGTCCTCCATCCCGCCGAAGTCGATCTCGGCGATACCATCCAGGCCATCTTCGACAAGGTCACAGCGACGAATGCCCGGCGGGTGGTGATCGACAGCCTGTCGGAACTCCGGCTGCTCGCCCAGGACGCGCTGCGCTATCGCCGGCAGGTCCTCGCGCTCAAGCATTTCTTCGGTCAGCGCAACTGCACCGTGCTGATGCTGGACGACCTCACCGGTCCCAGCGGAGACCTGCAGCTTCATTCGATCGCCCACGGCGTCATCGTGCTGGAGCAGCTGGCGATCGACTACGGCGCGCAGCGCCGGCGGCTCAGTATCGCCAAGATGCGCGGCATCGACTTCCGTGGCGGCTACCACGATTTCACCATCAAGCGTGGTGGGCTGGAGATCTATCCCCGCCTCATCGCGGCGGACCATCACACGTCCTACGTCGGAGACTTCACGCCGAGCGGCAACGCGGAACTCGACAAGCTGATGGGCGGCGGGCTGGAGCGCGGCACCAACGCGCTGTTGATCGGGTCGGCGGGTGTCGGCAAGTCCTCCGTGGCGCTGAGCTACCTGATGGCGGCGGTGGCGCGCGGCGAGAACGCGGCGTTGTTCGCCTTCGACGAAGGCCGCGGCACCCTGGAAGCCCGCGCTCGCACGATCGGACTGGACATTGGGCCGGCGGTCGCGAGCGGAAAGCTCCGGTTCCAGCAGATCGATCCAGCCGAGCTGTCGCCCGGCGAGTTCGCGGCGATCGTCCGCAAGGTCGTGGAACAGGACAACGCGCGGGTCATCGTCATCGACAGTCTCAACGGCTACCTCAACGCGATGCCGGATGGCCGCTTCCTGATCCTGCAGATGCACGAGCTTCTGTCGTATCTCAACCAGCAGGGCGTGCTCACCATCCTGGTGCTGGCGCAGCACGGGCTGGTCGGGCCGATGGAGACTCCCCTCGACATCAGCTATCTCAGCGATGCCGTGATCATGCTGCGCTATTTCGAGTACGCCGGCAGTGTGCGGCGCGCCCTCTCGGTGGTGAAGAAGCGCAGCGGCGACCACGAGCACACGATCCGCGAGTTCAGGCTGACCCGCGAGGGCATCGCCATCGGACCGCCGCTCACCGAGTTCCGCGGCGTGTTCTCGGGCACGCCGGTCTATCTCGGCGACGAGTCGCCGTTGCTCGGTGCGGGCAAGGGCAATGAATGAGGATGCCGAACGGGTCCTAATTCTAGCGCCGATCGGGCGCGATGGGCCGGCCACCGCGGAGCTGTTGAAGCGCTCGGACGTGGCCTCACATGTCTGCGCCGACATCGAGGGCCTGATGGCCGAGCTGCCGCGGGGCGCCGCGGCCCTGTTCGTGGCGGAGGAGGCGCTTTCCCGCGGCGACCTGACACCGCTCACCTCATGGGTGACGTTCCAGCCGCCCTGGTCCGACCTGCCGGTGATCGTTCTGACGAGCCGCCGCCAGGACCGCGCGGTCACGACGTGGCGGAGCGACATCGTGTTCAATCTCGGCAACGTGACCCTGCTCGAGCGGCCGGTGCAGCCCATCACGCTCGTCAGCACCGTACGGGCCGCGATGCGCGCCCGCCGGCGCCAGTACGAGGTTCGCGACCTGCTCGACATGCGCGACCGGGCCGCGGGCGAGCTGTCGCGCAAGGTGACGGAAGCCACCGCCGAGCTTCACGAGCAGATGGATCGCCAGGCGCGCATGCAGGAGACGCTGCGGCAGGCCCAGAAGATGGAGGCCATGGGCCAACTCACCGGCGGCGTGGCGCACGACTTCAACAACCTTCTGATGGTCGTCTCCGCCGGCCTCGACATGCTGGAGCGCACGAAGACGCGCGAGCGTGCCAACATGCTTTTCGACAGCATGCGCAATGCCATCCAGCGCGGCGCCGGTCTGACGCGCCAGCTCCTCACCTTCGCGCGTCGCCAGCCGCTTCAGTCCGAGCCGATCAACCTCGCAAGCAAGCTGGGCAAGATGCAGGAGCTGCTTCAGCGGAGCCTGGGCACAAATCTGCAGCTCACGATGGCTTTCGAGGACGCGCTGTGGCCGGTCGATGTCGATCCCAACGAGCTCGAGCTGACGGTGCTCAATCTCGCCTTCAATTCCCGCGATGCGATGCCCGACGGCGGCGCCATCGCGGTGCGCGCCGAGAACGTGCCGGCCTGGCGCGGCGGCGGCGACGCGAAACTGGCCGGCGACTTCGTGCGACTCTCCGTGACCGACAACGGCACCGGCATGTCGCCCGAGATCAAGGCCCGCGTCTTCGAGCCGTTCTTTACGACTAAGGAAGTGGGCAAGGGATCGGGCCTTGGGCTCGCCCAGGCCTACGGCTTTGCGCGCGGTTCGGGCGGACTTGTCGAGATCGAGTCCGAGGTCGGCAAGGGCACGACGATCGCGATCATGTTGCCCCGCAGCGCCCATGCTCCCATGGAAACGCCGGCGCAACCGAGCCCCGAGGGCGTTCCCCCGGACACCGACCGGCGCAGCCGGCACATCCTCGTGGTCGAGGATGACGAGGAGGTCGCCGCCCTGGTCATCGAGATGCTGGGTTCCCTCGGCCACACGACGATGCGCGTGGGCAGCGCATCGAGTGCGCTGGGGGCGCTGGCCAATGAGCGCCGTATCGACCTCGTCTTTTCCGACGTCATGATGCCGGGCGAAATGGACGGCATCGCGCTCGCCCGCGAGATGAGCCTGCGCCGCCCGGGCCTCCCTATCCTGCTGACCAGCGGCAATCCAGTCGCCAACGACCTCAGCCACACGGAACTGAGCGTGCTGGCCAAGCCCTATACACTCGACCAGCTCAAAAGCGCTCTCGGCGCCGCCTTCAAGTGACGGGGACGTCAGATCCACGTGATTGTTGAGCCGGCGCTCCCACAGAGCGCCATCGTGCTGAGAAAATTCGAGACATGTAGGAACAACTCAGATTGATCATTTTCGGATTCGGAATTCGACGTGACCCAGAGAGCGGGTGTCGATCTCGACGTGTCGCGGGGGCAACCGGCGTTCCTTCCATTGATCAGAATGCGCGGCTGGAAGAAGCAACATTATCGTGCGCGAAGCTGGTGGAGACCCGGATCCACTCTACAAGCGCGGGGGCCGCGGGAGACGCTGCACGGTGGGGCAGATCGAGCGCGGCAGCGCGGGTATGGTCAACCTCACCGCTAGAGTCGATACATCTAGCGGGAATCGCCTTCGGGCGGCCGGGGGGAGTTAGCGCAATTAGCGCAGCTGCGCAGGCGGTCGTCGGGGTCGTTTGCCGTTTCTTTAACGGGGACCGCCGCGGTCAGATCCTGATCTGCCGGCCGATCTCGACGACCTGGTCGCCGGGCAGGGCCAGCACGTCGCTGATGTGGGCGGCGTTGCGTTCCATCACGGTGAACAGGCCCTGTTGCCAGGCCGGCAGGCTCGAGCCCTTCTCGGCGCGCAGCACGCGGTTGTGGCCGACATAGAAGACGACCTCGTCGAGGTCGAGCGTGCAGCCTTCGATCAAGGCCTTCTCCAGGAGCCGCGGGATGTGCGCCCGCTCCATGAAGCCGTAGCGCGCGTGGATCGCCCAGAAGTCGGTGCCGAGTGGCTGAACCTCGAGCCGCTCGGCATCGCTCACCCAGGGGCGCGGCAGGAACTCGATGCGCAGCGCCACCAGCTTCTTGTGCAAAGCGCCGTCATGCTCGATGTGCCAGAGCATGAGCGGCGGCGTGCCCTGCTGCATGCGGGTCAGGAACACCGCCGTGCCCGGCACGCGCGCGACATGCTCGGTCTCGAGGCGCTTCAGGAACTCGTCGATGGGGATCGAGGTCTCTTGCATGCGCCGGCTGACCGCGTTGGCGCCCTTGTGCCAGCTCCACATCAGGGCATAGACCGCGAGCGCCAGCAGGAGCGGCACGTAGCCGCCATCCGTCACCTTGGGAATGTTGGCGACGACGAAGGCGCCGTCGAGGACAAGGAAGAAGCCGGCGACGAGGCCCGCGCCGACCGGACCCCACCGCCAGACGTCGCGCATCGCCATGAACAGCAGGACGGTCGTCATCAGCATGGTCAGCGACACGGCGATGCCGTAGGCGGCGGCGAGGTGGTCCGACTTCCGGAAGGCGATCACGAGACCGACCGTGGCCGCCATCAGCAGCCAGTTGACGATGCGGATGTAGATCTGGCCGTAGCCCTGTTCCGAGGTCTGCTTGATGTTGAGCCGCGGCAGCCAGCCGAGCTGGATCGCCTGGCGCGTCATGGAGAAGGCGCCGGTGATGATCGCCTGGCTGGCGATGATGGTGGCCAGCGTCGCCAGCACGACCATCGGGATCAGCAGGGCCGGAGGGCAGAGGCGGTAGAAGATGTTGCCCTCGAGGGACGCGCCGTCGAGCACGATCGCCGCCTGGCCGGCATAGTTCAGGATCAGGCTCGGGAAGACTATGGCGAACCACGAGACTCTGATTGGCGGACGCCCGAAATGCCCCATGTCGGCATAGAGCGCCTCCGCGCCGGTGACGCACAGGATGACACCGCCCAGCACCAGGAAGCCGTGGAGGCCGTGCGAGAAGAGATAGGTGAGGCCGTAGCGCGGATCGACGGCGACGATCACCTGCGGATGGCGCGCGATGCCGATCGCGCCCAGCACGCCGATGACCACGAACCAGAGCAGCATCACCGGCCCGAAGGTCCGGCCGATGCGCGCCGTGCCGTGCGACTGGAACCAGAACAGCGCCATCAGGATGACGACGGCCAGCGGCACGACATAGGGCTCGACCTCGGAGGTCACCATGGTGAGCCCCTCGAGCGCCGACAGCACGGAGATGGCCGGCGTCACCGCGCCGTCGCCGTAGATCAGGGCGGCGCCGAACAAGCCGGCGGCGATGATCAGCCGTCGCGGCTTCTGCCGAATCCCGATCAGCGCCATCAGGGCCAGGATGCCGCCTTCGCCGTCATTGTCGATGCGCATGGCGAGGCTGACGTATTTCACCGTGGTGACGAGGAACAGCGTCCACAGCACCAGCGACAGCGCGCCCAGGATCGAATGCTCATGCGGCTCGCGCGACATGTGCAGGATGGTCTGGAAGGTGTAGAGCGGGCTGGTGCCGATGTCGCCGAACACCACGCCGAGCGCGGCAAGCGTGAGCGCGGACACCCCGGCCTTCGGCGACAGCCGCTCTGAAGTGTCGGTGTGCGTCACGGACCCGTCGCCTTCCTTCGGTCGGAAGAACGCATCGGTAGCGTCGACGTTGCTCGTGTGGCGCCGTGGCGGCTCAGTCGATCACCGCCATCGCATCCATCTCGAACAGCCAGGTCGGCTGGGCGAGGCGCGGCACGTAGATGAAGGTGCTGACCGGCGGATTGGTGGTGTCGATGTAGCGGTCGCGGATGGTGCGGTAGTTGGCGCGCACTTCGTACGATACGGTCTGGACGCAGTAGTTGTTGATCTTCACGAGGTTCTTGAAGCTGCCGCCGGCGCCTTCCAGTGCCCGGCCGAGATTCTGGAACACCTGCTCGACCTGGGCGTCGAAGTCGCCCTCGCCGACCAGCTTGTCGTTGACGTCGTGCGGCACTTGGCCCGCGAACAGGATCAGCTTGCCCTTGGTGACTTCGCAGACCTGGCTGTAGCCGCGGAACGGCAGGCTGGGGGGCGTGAAGAGCTTGACGGTCATGGATCCTCCCGAAAACATTGCCGACTGTAGCAAAAAGAAAAGACTTCGTTGGAGGAGACGCGATGTATCCCGGCAAGTATGTGGCGCTCAATCCAGACCGGCCGGCCGTCATCATGGCGGGCAGCGGCGAGACCATCACCTATGCCGAGCTCGAGGCGCGCAGCAACCGGCTGGCGCATCTGTTGCGCGCGCAGGGCCTGAAGCGGCTCGACCACTATTCGATCTACATGGAGAACAACGCCCCCTACGTCGAATGCTGCACGGCGGGCGACCGGGCGGGTCTCTACTACACCTGCGTCAACTCCTTCCTCACGGTGGAGGAGCTGGTCTACATCGTGAACAACAGCTGCTCGAAAGTCCTGATCACCTCGCAGGCCAAGCGCGAGGTCGCGCTGGCGGCGCTACCGCTCTGTCCCAAGGTCGAGCTTTGCCTGATCGTCGACGGTCCGGGTGAAGGAGAGCGCGGTGAGGGACCCAAGGTGCTCAATCTCCACGAGGCGACGAAAGCGCTGCCGTCGACGCCGATCGCCGACGAATCGCTCGGCACGGCGATGCTCTATTCGTCCGGCACGACCGGCCGGCCCAAGGGCATCCTGCGGCCCCTGCCCGAGAACGCGCCGACCGACCATCTGCCGATCTTCAGCTTCCTGCTCAAACTCTGGAAGTACCGCGAGGACATGATCTATCTCTCGCCGGCGCCGCTCTATCACTCGGCCCCGCAGGCCGCGATCGCCCTCACCATCCGGGTCGGCGGCACGGTCGTGATCATGGAGCGCTTCGACCCCGAGCAGTATCTGGACTATGTCGCGAAATACCGCATCACGCACAGCCAGCTCGTGCCGACCATGTTCTCGCGGCTGCTGAAGCTGCCCGAGGAGGTGCGCCGGCGCGCCGATCTTTCCACGCTCGAGGTGGCGATCCACGCCGCCGCGCCCTGTCCGGTGCAGGTCAAGGAACAGATGATCGACTGGTGGGGGCCGATCATCGACGAGTACTACGGCGCGACCGAGGGGCTGGGTTTCACGGCCTGCGATTCAAGGGAATGGCTGGCCCATCGCGGCACGGTCGGTCGCGTACTGCTGGGCAAACTCCATGTCCTCGATGACGCCATGAACGAGCAGCCCGTCGGCACGGCGGGCACGCTCTGGTTCGAGACCGCGACGCCGTTCGAATATTTCAACGATCCGGGCAAGACCCGCGAGGCGCGCTCGGCCGACGGCACGATGAGCACAGTGGGCGATGTCGGCTATGTCGACGCCGACGGCTATCTCTATCTCACCGACCGCGCGACCTTCATGATCATCTCAGGGGGTGTGAACATCTACCCGCAGGAATGCGAGAACCTCCTGATCACCCATCCCAAGGTCGCCGATGCAGCGGTCTTCGGCGTGCCCAATGTCGACCTGGGCGAGGAGGTGAAGGCGGTCGTCCAGCTCATGCCCGGCGTTTCCGCCGGTCCCGAAACAGTGGAGGAGCTGCTCGCTTTCTGTGGAAAGCACCTCGCCCGCCAGAAAGTCCCGCGTTCCATCGACTTCGAGGCCGAGCTGCCGCGCCTGCCCACAGGCAAGCTCTACAAACGCCTGCTGCGTGACCGCTACTGGGGCAAGAAGACTAGCCGGATTGTCTGATTTTATTGCACTATGCGGAAAATCTGGCCGCGCAATATGCGGGAGAATTCTCTATTAGTGCGGGTTTTCTCCCGGAATGATATTTGCATCGTAATCGCCGCGTAAGACCGGCACTGTACAGTTGCTCTACGGGGATGTTGGTTATCAAGGGGATGAGAAGGTGGACACATCGTCTGTCGATGGCGAGACGTTGCTCAAGCTCGCCAAGAATCTGCAAGCTGCGCATTCGAGACTGACTGCTGGGGAAGCCCGGAAGTGGAGACAGGTGCCGGCGGACGAACAAAAAATCTGGTCGCGCCTGGCGCGCATCGCCGAGCGCGTCCTGATCGCCGAGAGGAGCGCGGCTCCTTCGGCGGACTAGTGCTCCTGCGGGAGGCGAGGGTATCCTGTCGGTCATGAGAGTGACATCGGCGCGGCCTGGCGTCTTCTCGCTACCGGGGGCGCATTGTGCGTACGATCTGAAGGGACCGAGCGCATGATCAATCCTGGTCTCACCAATACCGTCATCGCGGTCGGCGCCGTCGCTGCCGGCGTGGTGCTGTTCGAGGCGGCATTGCTGCCGGGCCTCGCGATCGGTGTCGCGGCGGTGGTGGCGCCGCGGCTGATGCCGAAGCGTCGCCGCGCGGCGAAGCCGGCGCCGGAGGTGGCACCCGAGGCCACGCCGCACAAGCCGCGCCGCGTGCTGCCGACCCTCGACGATCTCGTGCACATCCGCCTCAGCCAGTCGGTGATGAAGACCATCACCTTCCGGGTGATCGTCACCAGCCTCGATTTCACGGCCAACTATCTGATCCTGCAGGATGCCGGCGCAGCGGCCGGTCTTTCCGCGATCTCCGTGGTTGGCGGCCCGCTCTTCTATTTCATCCACGAAGGCGCGTGGAACTACCTGGTCGGCACCGGCAAGCTCGACGCGGCGCGTCTGCCCGAAGGTCTGGCGAAGAACCACGCGCTGGTGAAGACCATCACCTACCGCACCTTCGCGACCCTCGTGGAGTTCACGACCAACTACGTCGTGGTCGGCGATCTCGCGACGGCGGCACTGCTCTCGTCCTTCGGCTTCTTCCTGGGACCGTTCGTCTATTACGGTCACGAGCTCGCCTGGGAACGCTTCGGCTCGCCCGACAAGCCCATGGCGCGCCGGCGCCGTCAGTCGCCCGTCGTCATCGACGTCGAGCCACTGCCGGCCTGACGCCGCCGGCGCGGAGCTTCAGACGTTGAAGCGAAAGTGGAAGACGTCGCCGTCCTTCACGGCGTAGTCCTTGCCCTCGAGCCGGAGCTTGCCGGCATCGCGGGCACCCGCTTCGCCGTTCAGCGAGACATAGTCGTCGTAGGCGATGGTCTCGGCGCGGATGAAGCCCTTCTCGAAATCGGTGTGGATCACGCCCGCGGCTTCCGGCGCCCGGGCGTCGCGGCGCACGGTCCAGGCACGCGCTTCCTTCGGACCGACGGTGAAGAAGGTCACGAGGTCGAGGAGCGCGTAGCCGGCGCGCACGACGCGGGCGAGGCCGGTCTCCTTGAGGCCGAGCGAGGCGAGATAGTCGCTCTGGTCTTCGGGCGGGAGTTGGGCGACTTCGGCCTCGATGGCGGCCGAGATCACGACCGATGGAATGCCGCGGCCCTTTGCCCAGGCCTCGGCCTTGGCGCTGTGCTCGTTGCCCGAGGCGGCCGAAGCCTCCTCGACGTTCAGCACGTACATCATCGGCTTGGCGGTGATGAGCTGCAGGCGGACGAAGACCGGCCGCTCGTCGTCGGTGATCTTCGCTTCGCGCGCGGCCTTGCCCTCGCGCAGCACCTCGAGCGCCTTCTTCACGACCGGCACCTCGGCCGACGCTTCCTTGTCGCCGCCCTTGGCCCGCTTCTCGAGGTTGGGCAGGCGCTTCTCGAGGCTGTCGAGGTCGGCCAGCATCAGCTCGGTCTCGACGATCTCGGCGTCGCGCACCGGATCGACCGAGCCGTTGACGTGAGTGACGTCGCCATCCTCGAAACAGCGCAGCACATGGGCGATGGCGTCGACCTCGCGGATATTGCCCAGGAACTGGTTGCCCAGGCCTTCGCCCTTGCTGGCGCCCTTCACCAGGCCGGCGATGTCGACGAACTCGAGCTGGGTCGCCACGATCTTGGCCGAAGTGGCGATGCCCGCGAGCTTGTCGAGCCGGGGATCGGGCACGGCGACGCGGCCGACGTTCGGCTCGATGGTGCAGAAGGGATAGTTGGCCGCCTGCGCCGCCTGCGTGGCGGTGAGCGCATTGAACAGGGTCGACTTGCCGACATTGGGCAGGCCGACGATTCCGCAGTTGAAACCCATCGCTCGCTCTTACGCTCTAATCTTTAAGGTTCAGTCTCGCCGGTAGATCGGGAGGCGGGGCAAGGTTTGCCACCCGGCTCATGTATTTTTCGTCGGCCTTCTGGCCGCCTTCGGCCAGCAGGGCCGATTCCTCGGCCAGCGCGGCCAGGAGCTTCGGTACCCAGCCGGTCTTGGGATCGCGCTCGTCGGGCTCGAAGTCGCGCAGCACCCAGTGCAGCACCAGGTCCTTGTGGCCCGGATGGCCGATGCCGATGCGCACGCGGCGATAGTCGTTGCCGACATGCTGGTCGATGTCGCGCAAGCCGTTGTGGCCGCCCGCGCCGCCGCCCTTCTTCATGCGCACCCGGCCGGGCGCGATGTCGAGCTCGTCATGGAAGACCACGACTCGGTCGAGCGGAATCTTGAGGAACCGCACGGCCTCGCCCACGGCCTTGCTCGACTCGTTCATGAAGGTCATGGGCTTGAGCAGCAGCGTGCGCTCACCGCCGAGATGGCCTTCCGCCACCTCGCCGTTGAAGCGCTCGCGCCACGGGGAGAAAACACGGCGGCGGACGATCTCGTCCACCGCCATGAATCCGACATTGTGCCGGTGCCCCGCATAGCGCGGCCCGGGATTGCCGAGGCCGACCAGGAGCAGCATGGAAAAGGAAGCGGCCGAAGCCGCTTACTTCTTGGCCGGAGCCGCCGCGCCGCCCGCTGCGGGAGCAGCGCCCGCCGCCGGAGCTGCGCCGCCTGCCGCGGGAGCAGCACCCGCCGCCGGAGCTGCACCCTCGGCCGCTGCCGGAGCGCCCGGATCGGCCTTGGCTGCCGCTTCGTCACGCACGACCGTCGGCGCGGCAATCGATGCCACCGTCGGGTTCTTGTCGCGGGTCACGACGCGCACGCCTTCCGGCACATTGAGCGCCGAGAGGTGGATCGAGTGGCCGATCTCGAGGCCGGTCAGGTCGACCTCGAAGTACTGCGGGATGGTGGCCGGCTTCGTGCGCACGGTGATCTCGTGCAGCACGATGTTCAGCACGCCGCCGCGCTTGATGCCCGGCGCCGCAGCTTCGTTCCTGAAGTGCACCGGCACCTGCACGCTGATGATCGAGTCGGGGCCGACCCGCAGGAAGTCGAGATGCAGAGGCTTGTCCGTCACAGGGTCGACCTGCACGTCGCGCGGCAGGACGTCGATCGGCATGCCGTCGACCTCGACCTTGAGGGTGTGATTGAAGAAGCCCTCCTTGTGCATCAGCTTGTCGACCGACTTGGGCTCGACAGCGATCATCATGGGGGCTTGCTTGTCGCCGTAGATCACGGCCGGAATCAGTCCCTCGCGACGGCTGTTCCGGGCGCCCCCTTTGCCGGCCCGGTCCCGCTTCTTCGCGATGACCTTCGTCTGCTCTGCCATTTCAACTTCTCCTAGCGTTAAGGTTTTCTCTCACTCATCACGACGTGGCCTCCAGGGGTGCCAATCGCCGGATCTCTGCAAAACTCTAATTGAACAGACTCGAAACCGAGGTCTCCTCGGAGATGCGCTTCATCGCTTCGGCGAGCAGGCTCGCCACGCTGAGCGGCTTGATATTGGGAGACACACGGACGGCTTCGGTCGGCATGATCGAATCGGTGATCACCATCTTCTCGATGGGGGAGGCGGCAACGCGGGCGACCGCTCCGCCCGACAGCACGCCGTGCGTGGCGTAGGCACACACCGACTTCGCGCCCTGGTCCATCAGCGCGACAGCGGCATTGCATAGCGTGCCCGCCGAATCGACGATGTCGTCCATCAGGATGCAGTCGCGGCTCTTGACGTCACCGATCACGTTCATGACCTCGCTGTGACCGGCGCGCTCGCGGCGCTTGTCGATGATGGCGAGGTCGGCATCGATGCGCTTGGCGATGGCGCGGGCGCGCACCACGCCGCCGGTGTCGGGCGACACGACGGTCAGGCTGCGGTTGGCCAGGGTCTCCTTGATCTCGTTCGAGAACACCGGCCCGGCATAGAGGTTGTCGAGCGGGATATCGAAGAAGCCCTGGATCTGCTCGGCATGCAGGTCCATCGTCAGGACGCGGTTGGCGCCGGCATTGGTGATCAGGTTGGCTACCAGCTTGGCCGAGATCGGCGTGCGGCCTGCCGTCTTGCGGTCCTGTCGCGCATAACCGTAGTAGGGGATCACCGCCGTGATGCGGCGCGCGGAGCTGCGGCGCAGCGCATCGATGGTGATCAGCAGCTCCATCAGATGGTCGTTGGCAGGAAAGCTGGTCGACTGGATGACAAACACGTCCTCGCCGCGCACGTTCTCCAGGATCTCGACGAAGATCTCGTTATCGGAGAAGCGGCGAATGTTCGCCTTCACCAACGGGATGGCAAGTTTCGCCGAAATGGCTGCCGCCAGCGGGCGATTGCTGTTGCCGGTCAGGATTTTCATGATTAAGCCGTTGATCTCAAACGAGAAAACGGCCACCCCCGGCCGCGACGGGGCGGAACATACCTAAGAGTCGGCGGGCTGTAAACGCCCTGAAATATCGCGGTTTTCGGGCCGTCTGTCGCAGGCCGTCCGCTGCCCGGCGCCGCCCTCGGTACGGCGCCTCGACGCCTAGTAGGGCACCTGGCTGTCGATCATGATGATGCGGTGCAGGCGGCGGACCTCGTTCGCCTCGTCCCATTCGCTCGCCCGATGCATGCTGCAGCGATTGTCCGACATCAGAACGTCGCCCGGCTGCCAACGGTGCCGGTAGGTGAAGCGGTCCTGGATCATGTGCTCCAGCAGCTCGTTGTAGAGAGCCTTCGCCTCGTCCTCGTCGATACCGTCAATCATCGAGCCCCATTCGCCGCCCATGTAAAGGCCGCGCTTGCCGAGTTCGGGATGCATGCGCACCAGCGGATGAATGACGTCGGGGACCTTGCGGCGCTCGGCCTCCATCTCCTCCGGCGTCGCCTCGGGGAAGAGATTGCGGAACAACAAAGCGCGGCTGTGCAGCACCTTCAGGCTTTCAATGCGCGCGCGCATGTCGAATGACAAAGCCTCATAGGCCGCGATGCCGTTGGCGTAACGCGTGTCGCCCTGGTCCTTCGGCATCTGGATGGCGTGCAGGTAGGTGAACAGGCCCGGTTCGGGCAGATGATAGTGATCGGTATGCCAGTTCAGTCCGACCTTGGGTGAGCCGACCTTGGCGTCCTGCTCATGCACGTTCCCGACGACAAAGATCTCGTGATGCTCGGGCAGGCAGTAGTGCCTGAGGGAGTGCAGATCGGCGCGACCGCCGAAGCGCTCAGCGAAAGCGAGATAGGCCGACGGCGACAGGTCGCCCTGGTCGCGGAACAGCAGCAGCGTCCGCTCGACGCAGGCGCGGCGAATGATTGCCGTCATCTCGGCATCGAGCTCTTCGCCGAGATCGAGGCCCTCGATCGACGTGGCGACGTGCTCGGCGAGATCGGTGACCTTGAGGCCGCGCGCTTCGGCGGCGCTACGCCAATCGAACTGTTCCATCGCGATACTCCTCGGCCATCTTCTCACACGATCAATGCGGCGAAAATCGTGGCACCGATATTGCAGGAAACGACGCAAATATTGTGCCGTCGAAGGACCTTGCCGATGCGTAGCCGCTGGCTCTCCGTTGCTCTCCTGACCGTCTGCCTCGGCGCCGTGCCGGCGATGGCGCAAAGCTGCAAGCCCGCGATCGCGGACTCCGATCTCGTTACGCCCGGCAAGCTGCAGATGTCGATCAATCCCACCCTGCCGCCGCAGCAGTTCGTTGACGCCAAGGGCGAGCTGCAAGGGCTGAATGTCGAACTGATGAAGGAGATCGCCAAGCGACTTTGCATCCCGCTCGAATTCATCCGCATGGATTTCCCGCCGATGATCCCCGCGCTCCAGGCTGGCCGCTTCGACGGCATCGACACCGGCATGTTCTGGACCGAGGAGCGTTCGAAGATCGCCTACACGGTTCCCTACGCGCAGCAGACGATCAGCATCACGGTGGCCAAGGGCAGCCCGAAGTTCGCCTCGATCGAAGCGGTGGGCGGCCACAAGGCGGGCGTCGAGGTCAATTCCTACCAGGAGCGTTGGCTGCGCGGCGCCGACAAGGATCAGCAGGCCAAAGGCACCAAGCCGATCGAGATCCTGACCTTCACAACGGCGAGCGACGTGATCGCGGCGCTGCGCGCGGGCCAGGTCGAGACGGCGATCCTGATCGACCAGACGGCGCTCGAGATCGAGCGGCGCGGCGTGGTCGAGATCACCGCCACTGGGTTGGGCGGCGCGCCGACGACGATGATGTATCGCAACAAGGCCGTCGCCGAGAAGGTCGCGGCGACGCTGACCGCGATGAAGGCCGACGGCACCTACGACAAGCTGTTCGACAAGTTCGGAATCACCAAGGCGCCCGACTCGGTGTTCTCGATCCGCGGTCCGGGACCGAAGTAACGCCGCCATCCGCGGGTGGTGCGCTGAACGGCGGAGGGCCGTGCCATGAAGGGCTTCAACGTCCAGGATTTCCTCGATGCGCTGGCCAATCCGTTCCTGCTGGCCGGCGCCTGGAACACGGCTTGGCTCACCGTCGCGGGCCTTGTCGGCGGCTTCACGCTCGGTCTTCTGATCGCTGCCCTGCGCTCGGCCCCGAACCCGATCGTGCAGCGCGTTGCACGCGGCTACATCTGGTTCTTCCGCGGCACGCCGCTCCTCATCCAGATGGTGATGATCTATTCCGGCCTGCCGCAGATCGGCATCAAGTTCGGCGTGCTGGTCTCGGTGCTGGTGGCGCTGATCTCCAACGAAGCGGCCTACATGGCCGAGATCATCCGCGGCGGCTTCCTCGCCATTCCGGCCGGTCAGATCGACGCCGCCAAGGCGCTCGGCCTGTCACGGCCGCAGGCCTTCGCCAAGGTGCTGCTGCCGCAGGCCGTGCGGATCATCCTGCCGGCCATCGGCAATTCGGTGAACGGGCTCTTGAAGGCGACATCGATCGCCTCCGTCATCTCGATGGAGGAGCTGATGCGCCGCAGCGAGATGGTGATGCAGGTGAAGTTCGACGTGCTCGAGGTCTTCGCCGCCGCCGCCGTCGAGTATCTCATCCTGACGACGCTCTGGGACTACGTGCAACGCTGGCTCGAACACCGCTTCGACCAACCCAACCGCGAACGCAAGGCCGCTACTCTCACACCCGCGATCGAACAGGCTGTGGCACCGCGTTAGAGGGACGCGCCGTCAGTCGGCATAGGCCAGGGCTTGCTGCGTGCTCAGGAACTTCTCGCGCAGATGGCCGCCGGAGGTGGTCGAGGCGTATTTCGGCGGATGGGTCGCGTCGGTGCAGCTCGGCAGGCACTCGACGATCGCGTCATAGTTCGGGTTCTGGAAGAACACGATCGACTGTCGGCGGCTGGTGGCGGCCAGGTCCTGCGGCGGATTGACGACGCGATGCAGGGTCGAGACCCAGCGATCGTTCGTCTAGCGCGCCAGCATGTCGCCGATATTCACCACGAAGCAGCCAGGCATGTGCGGCACGTCGAGCCACAGCCCGTCCTTGTTCAGCACTTGCAGCCCGCCTGGCTTGTCCTCGGTCTTGAGGATGGTGAGGCTGCCATAATCGCTGTGTGCGCCGGCGCGGATCTGGCCGGGCTCGGGCGGCGTATCGGGTGCGGGATAGTTGCGCACGCGCAGACGGCTGATGCTGCGATCGACGCTCGAATCGAAATAGGTCTCGGGCAGGTCGAGCGCGAGAGCGAACAGGCGCATCAGGTCGATGCCCAGACGGTCCATCACGCGGTAGTAGCGCTCGTAGAGCGCGCGCAGGCCCGCCGGCCGCTCCGGCCAGAGGTTGGGAGCGAAGTGCCGGCCCGCAGCGGCCGCGACGTAGTAGTCCGAGCCGTCGGTGTCGACCGGCCCGATCATCAGGCTTTCGTTCAGATCGCCCTTGCTCGGATCGCCTGACGTTGGATCGCGGGGCGCGTCGCGACGGCTGCGCACCAGCACCTCCGCCTTGAGCGGCATGTAGCCCCGCGTGACGTCCGGCGCCGGCCGCACGATTCGCAACTTCTCCTCGAGCGGCAGGTCGAAGAAGGCGCGGCTGATCTCCTCGACTGCCGCAATCAGCTCGAGCCCCACGCCGTGCCCGGAGATCACCATGAAGCCGATCTCGCGACAGGTCCGGTCGATCTCGTTGGCAAGTGCCCGGCGGGCCGCGGCGTCGTCCCTACGCGAGGCGGATATATCAATGATCGGAACCGCAGCCATCGCCATCATCAGCTCCCTGCAAGTCCGTGCGCACGGTAAATCCGTGCGCACGGTGCAGCAAGCAATGTGCCGGCGAAGAGGCGTCGAGGATCTTTCTCCGCGACGCCTCGGTCGATGACAGAGGAAGGCCGAATTTACTTGGTCGTTTCGGCGCTCTCCGTTGCGGGCAGCGGGATGCGGCCGCGTTCGAGGATGCGGCGGAAGTCGGCGATGCCCGCCTGGGCATGGCCGTTGCGGCATTCCTCGGCCGCCATGTCGACGTCGAGCTGCTTGCTGTAGTGCGAGGCGCTGTCATAGCGCGACCACTGACTGTAGAGCGCCTGACAGCGTGCGATGTCCTTGGCGGCGTCCTGCCCGAGAGCGGGGCCGGCAAAACCGGACGCGACGAGTCCCCCGACGAGGGCGACGGCGGCGAAAAGCGAAGAGGATGACATGGGCAGATCTCCAATGAGGCAGAGATGCCGCATTTGGGGTTGCCCGCGCGATTCGACGCGAAAAGAGAAATCCGAGTCGCATGCGGAAAGCGAGGGATATTACCCGGCGGTGAACCGGTTACGCCGGATCAACCATGCGCGGGATTGCCGGGAGAATGCGCCGCGCCGCCGCGCGCACGCTGGCCGCGCAGGCGCGTCCGCCGACCAGAGCGCCGTTGCTGCGGACGAGACGGTTGGTCGAGGCCACGAGACCGAGCGTGGGCGCGGCCGTCTCGACGATGGCGTCACCGGACGAATCGGCGGTGTGATGCATGCGGTCGTTCATGGCGTATCTCCTTCAAGCGATGCGACCGATGTAGCGCCACGCGACTTGGGCGACGCTCCGCTTCCTGCTGTCGAATTCGACAAGCCTCAGGCAGCCTCGGCCGCGAGCAGGCGTCGCTTGCGCTCGACGCCCCAAGCGTAGCCCGTGAGCGCACCATCGCGTCGCACGACCCGATGGCAGGGGATCGCGACCGCAAGCTTGTTGGCGGCGCAGGCGCTCGCGACGGCACGCACGGCCTTCGGGTTCCCGATGCGGGCCGCGACCTCGGCATAGGTGACGGTCGTGCCCGCGGGGATTTCCTGCAACGCCCGCCAGACCCGTTGCTGGAACGCCGTGCCGCGCACATCGAGCGGCAGGTTGGTGCCGATGGCCGGCGCTTCGACCAGGCCCACGACCTCGGCGACGCGCTGCTCGTAGGCCGCATCGCCGCCGATCAGCCGCGCCTTGGGAAAGCGGTCCTGCAGGTCGCGCACGAGCTTGTCCGGATCGTCGTCGATCAGGATCGCCACGACGCCCCTGGCGCTCGAGGCGACGAGGATGGCGCCGAGCGAGGATTGGCCGATGGCGAAGCGGATGTCCTCGTTCGTGCCGCCGTCGCGATAGTGCGTGGGTGTCATGCCCAGCATCTCCTTCGATTTCTCATAGAAGCGACCGCTCGAATTGAAGCCCGCATCGTAGATCGCCTCGGTCACCGACCGGCTCTTCGCCAGCCGCTCGCGCACGCGCGATGCCCGATTCGCCACCGCATAGTCCTTGGGCGTGAGGCCGGTCGCCGCCTTGAACAGGCGATGGAAATAGCTGGCGCTCAGGCCCACGGTCCTGGCCAACCGCTCGAGCGGAATCGGCTCCTCGCTCTGCTCGATCAACCGGCACGCTCTGGCCACGAGAGTCGCCTGCTGCGCTTCGGATGAAGCGCCGTCCGGGCGGCAGCGCCGGCAGGGGCGGAACCCCGTCGCCTGCGCCGCCTTCAGATCATCGTGCAGGGTGACGTTCCGCGGATTTGCCCGCCGCGACGGGCAGGACGGGCGGCAATAGACGCCCGTGGTCAGCACGGAATACCAGAACGTGCCGTCCGCCGATTTGTCGCGCGCCACGACCCTGGTCCAGCGCGGATCGTTCTCGGTGGCGACGATCCCGCCATTCTTCTGTTCGCTCATGACGAAACTCCAAAGCTCCTGGTCGCTGACTATGGGTTTGCGTCACGCGCCCGACACTCCGGCATCCGCCGTCAAATTCGCTTTCTCGCGGTCGAGCAATTCGCGCTTGCGACGGGCGCCCCAGCGATAACCGGAGAGGGAACCGTCCTTCTTCACGACGCGATGGCAGGGGATCAGGATCGCGAGCCGGTTGGCGGCGATGGCGGCCGTTGCATCGCGGGCGTCGCGCAGCGTGCCCATCCGGGCCGCGATCTCGCCATAGCTGGTCGTGGTGCCCGCCGGGATCTGGCGCAGCAGGTTCCACACCTGCTTCTCGTACTCCGTGCCGTGTGGATCGAGCGGGATCTGCGGCACACGCTCGGGATGGTCCACCAGCGCGGTGAGGGCGGCGATCGTCTCGGCCAGGGCGGCGGGATGTTCGGTCAGCGCGACGTCGGGAAAGCGCTGCCGCAGGTCAGCGACCGCCTTGTCGCCGGGCGTGGCGAATTCGAAGGCCACCAGACCGCGGTCGGACTGGGCGGCGATGAAGTCGCCCAGGGAGCTCTTGCCCCAGGCATAGACGAGGAAATCGACGGGGACGAGATCGCACATGGTTCACTCCTTTGTGCAACTCATCTAGGTCGGCGCGCTCGCGGCGACGCTTCGCTTCCTGCTTTCAAATCGAAACGCAAAAAGGCCCGCACGCTTTCGCATGCGGGCCTTGTTTTGTGGCAGCCGTCGCTTACGCGGCCTTCTTGAGCAGGCCGAGCTGCGTCAGCGCCGTGACGCCGTCGTCGAGGCCGACTTCCGAGACGATCATGCCGTTCTCGATCTTGAGCACCGTCGTGCCCGAGAACCGCATCTTGCGGCCCGTGTTGGCGGGCAGCGATCCCACCAGGAAGTCGCTGAACGCCGGGCCGGTATGCGTGCCACCGCCGATCCACTGGCCGACGACATAGTCGCCCTCGGCGATCAGGTCGGCGGCGCCGCCGAACGCCAGATCGGGGAAGGCGCGGCGGAAATCGGTCATGAAGGCCTTGATGTCGTCGCGGCCCCGGCGCGGCTCGTGCAGCGAATACTGCAGCAGCATGTCGGGCGCGGCGAGTTCATCGATGATGGCGAGATTGCAGGTCGCGCCCCAGAAATCGGTGAACCAGCGGCCGACCAGGGCCTTGTTGTCGCTTTCCTTTGACATGATCGTCTCCTTGTTGCGGACGATCACGCAATAGGCGGTCGGGGCGCCGGCCGAACTCCGATTCTTGCCGTCAAAGACTTCAGGCGTGCGGGTTCGCCACGAACGGCCACTGGCCCTTGTCGACCTTGGTGTAGGGCAGCAGCGACCAGTCGGGCACGAGGGCGCCGGGGGCGGCGACATAGACCACCTCGCTGGCGATCGGCGCATAGGCGGCGTGGAAGTGCTGCATGGACTTCACGACCACGATCTTCTTCGTGCCGGGATCGATGCCGAGCTTGGTGAAGCAGTCGAGGCTGTGGCACTGGCTGCGCTTGGTGTTGACGATCACCGTGACGCCGTCGATCTGCAGCGCCGCCACGTCACCGATCGGATTGGTGCCCTTGCGCGCGCCGCCGAACTGGATGGTGACGTCGGTCGCGAGCGCCAGCACCTTGGCGCGCGCGTCGATCGGCGGGCCGGACTGCGGGCCGAGCTTGCCGCCGAGACGGATGTCGAGCTCGGCGCCCTCGCCGACCTCGAAGGCGAGCTTCACCGCGCCCGGATCCCAGAACATGGCGATGGCCGCGTCCTTCACCTTGCGGTCGAGCAGGGCCTTCAGGATGAAGGTCGAATCGGAGGCTGCCCCGCCGCCGGCATTGTCCGACACGTCGGCCAGCACCATGGGCTTGGGCAGATTGTGCGAGGAGACGCGCGCCATCGCCGCGTCGAGCGAGACGTAGGGCGGCTGGGTCTTGTCACGCATGGCGAAGAATTCCATGCCGAGATCCTTCGCGAGCTTTTCCGCTTTCGCCTTGTCGTTGTCGGTGATGGCGATGAGGCGGCTCCGCATCTCCTTGATGTCGGACCACGGGAAGCCATGGGCGATGGAGAGCGACAGCACGCCGTCCTTGCCTTCCATGGCCGAGAGCTTGTCGACGAAGCCGCGCATCGGCTCGCGCGTGGTGTGGAAGACGCCGATCATGCGGCAGTCGAAGGTGGCCATCACCGGCTTGGTACGGCCCTCGATCGCGCCTTCCATGACGTTGAACAGATCGTCGGCGCGGTCGGACACGTCGACATGCGGGTATTCCTTGAACAGCACCAGCACGGTCGCGTCGCGCATCGTGCCCTCGCCGATATTGCAATGGAGATCGAACTCCACGCCGACGGGAATGTCGCGGCCGACGACCGCGCGCACATGGGCCAGAAGGTCGCTTTCGCAGTCGTCATAGCCCTCGGCGACCATGGCGCCATGGCAGGACAGGAACACGGCATCGACCGGCATCGCGGCCTTGAGATCGGCAATGATCTCGTCGCGGAAGGCCTCGTAGACCTTCTTCACCGTGCGGCCGGCGGGCTGGGCGAAAGCGCAGAGGCTCTCGACGACCGTCCAGCCCTTGGCCTCCGAGCGCTTGCGCCACACATCGAGCGGCGCGCCGAACATGGGCACGTTCTTGCCGTAGCTGGCCTTGCGGAAGAGGCAGGTGTCCTGGAAGAGCTGGTGGCCGGTGGGAATGGACGCGAAGGTGTTGGTCTCGGTGCCGAGACAGGCGGTGAAGATCTTCTTGGTCATGAACCGACCTTAGCCGAATTGCTTGACCAGCGTCCTCCAGAGTTTCCACGAACCGCCATCCGTTTCGTCGAGCGCGGTCTGCACCATGACGAGCTTCGACGGCGGATCGACGATCACTCGCTGGCCGAAAGCGCCGACCAGGGCGAACTGTCGCCGCTCGCCCGGCAGCAGCCAGAAGAGAGAGCCGTAACCGAAGTCGCGCATGGCCTGGCCGGGCTGCAGATAGGCATCCTCGGCGCGCACGGTCGTCGCCTCGATCATCCAGCGTGCGGGGATGATCGGCGCGCCGTTCCAGGCGCCGTCATGAGCCAGCAGGCGGCCGAGCCGTGCATAGTCGCGCAGCACAGCGGAGAGGCCGAAATGGGCAAGCTCGTAGCCCTCGGCATCGATCAACCAGGTTGCGTCGGACTCCGTGCCGATGGACTGCCAGATCTTCTCGTGCAGATATTCGGTCATGGTCTTGCCGGTGGCCTGGCGCAGCACGACGCCCAGCACATCGGGCTCGATGCTGGCGTAGAAATAACGCGTGCCCGGCGGCGCGATGCGATGGTCGAACTGGACGATGCTGCCGGCCGTGCCCTTGTGACCGATGCCCATCACCATGTCGCGCCACAGGCGATTGAGGTCGCGGCCATTGTCCTGGCCTTCCCCGAATTCGACGCCGGAGGACATGTGCAGCAGCGCGCGGATCGGCGTGCGGCCGTATTCGCTGCCCTTGAAGCCCGGCACGTATTGCTCCGGCAGATCGTCGACGGACCTGATCGCGCCGTCGGTGATCGCGAGTCCGACCAGCAGGCCGGTGATGGACTTCACCATGGACTGGGAGACGAAGCGGTCCCGGGCGGTACGGTTGTGCTGGTATCCCTCGACCAGGATCTGGTCGTCGCGGGCGACCAGCAGTCCCATGACTGGATGATTCGCGAGATAGTCGGCGATCAGGCTTCCTCCATCGAAGCTCGCGCGCTTGAAGGCCCACGGCTGGGCGGCGCGGCTCACCGTGCGCGTCCTGTAGATCCGGTCGAGATGGGTGAAGGCGCCGACACGATACTTCGGTGCCCAGGGATTGCCCTGCTGCTGCGCCAGCGCCACGGGCGGCACCGGATAACCGTCCGACGCGCCCCAGAGATCGGCATCGGGCCCCGGCTGGGCCGCGGCGCCGCGGCTGCCGGCGGTGGCCAGAAGACCGGCGAGGGCGTGGCGTCGGGTCAGCATCACGAATGCGGCAAGGTCGATATCACGTCGCGCACGACGCGGGCCACGCGGTCGAGGTCGTTGCGGCGCTCGAAGGACATGCCGAAACGGGCAACGACGAGGTGCTGCGAAGGGATTACGACCACGTACTGGCCGTAGGCACCGCGCGCCATGAACGCGTCGGCCGGGATGCCCACCCTCACGCGATAACGCGCGCCGGCCGAGTCGCCGCGATCGGTCCAGAAGCCCGCGGCGTAGCCGTAGAAGTCGCTGTATGGCGTGAAGCTCGCCGAATAGTCGACCCAGCCCTCCGGCAGGATGCGCTCGCCGCCCACGACGCCGTCGTTGAGGTAGAGCAGGCCGAACTTCGCCCAGTCGCGGGGCGTGGCCAGCATGTGGCTGGCGCCGAGCGGCGTGCCGGTCGAGTCGAATTCGAGCGTCACATGCTTCATGCCCAATTTGTCGAACAGCTCGCGATGGGCGAAGTCGACGACGGCCTGCGCATTGCCGCCCACCTTGTCGCGGATGATGCGCGACAGCAGCAGCGTGTTGCCGTTGGTGTAGTTCCAGCTCGTGCTTGGCGCGAAGGCGAGCGGGAAGCGCTCGGCGTAGGCCGCCATGTCGCGCTCCTCGAACACCATCTGCGCCGAGGGATCGAAGGCATCGTGCCAGCTCGAGGTCAGCGACTGGCCGACATCGAGGCCGGAGTTCATGCGCAGGAGATTGTCCGGCGTTATGGCATGTCGCGGATCCTTGGGATCGGCCCAGGCGGCGACCGGCGCGGGCGCTGCCATGTCGAGCTTGCCCTGGCGGACGAGGATGCCGAGCAACGCGTTGGTCACCGATTTGGTGGCCGACCAGCCGATCACCGGCGTGTCGACGCCGTAGCCCGGCGCATAGCGCTCGGCGATCACCCGGCCGTTGTGCACGACCACGATGGCCTTGGTGCCGTGCTGCGGCTCGCCCTCGACCTCGGTGAAGGCGGCCTCGAGCGCGGCCTTGATCGTGGGGTTGGCCGTCTCGACCGGCTCGGGGCCGGCGATCTCGGGCAGCAGGCTTTCAGCCGGCATCGGCAAGGTCGCGGGCGGATTGGCGGGCGGCGCGCCGGCCAGCACCAGGCAGCCCTCGGTGCCGCGATAGATCGCCTTGCTCTCGACCAGACCGGCCAGCCGTGTCGTCACCTCGCCATGGTCGCGGTCGATCGACTGGCTGAACAGGGAGGCGATCGGGCCGCCGGTCGGTGCAACGGCGTCCTTGTAGAAGGTCTTGGGATCGACCTTGGACACGAAGGTCGCCGAGCAGACTTGGTGGCTGGCGAAGCCCGTGGCGACATGGGCGGCGCGGTCGAGGCGCTCGCAGCCTCCCAGCACGGCAGGCAGCAGGGCGATCAGCAGCAGCGGACGAACCATGAGACGCTCCCGAGGGGTGAAAACCTGGGGCGCACCCTATGGAGCGGGTGAAATCCTGCTCGCCGAATTCGAAAAAGCGCTCGCCGAATCCGGAATCGGCGAGCGACCGCGCCGGAATTCGCTCGGCGTCATGCCGGTCTCGGCCTTGAAGGCCCGGTTGAAGGGGCCGAGAGAGCTGAAGCCGGCATCGAGCGCGATGGTCAGCACCGGCACGTCGGCTTGCGTGGGGTCTGCAAGCGCGGCCCTGGCGTCTGCGATCCGGTAGTAATTCAGAAACGAATTGAAGTTCCGATAGCCCAGCGCCTGGTTGATCAGCCGTCGCAGCCTGTATTCGGGCAGGCCCAGTTTTTCGGCAAGCTGGGCGATGGTGAGCCCGTCCTGGCGATAGGCCCGGTCGACGGTCATGGTGCGCTCCAGCGCCGCGACCTGGGCTGGGTCGACGGCCTCGGTCGGAGCGGGCGCGGGGGCCGGGCGGAGGGGCGCCGCCATCGGCTGGGGCGCCGCGAGGCTCGCGAACAGGCCCTGCCCGGGTCGCAATCCCAGCAACGACCAGGCGGCAATGGCGATGATGGCGGCCAAGGCCAGTCCGAAAAGCAGGTTCGGCACGCCGGGCACGGGGTGGATGTTGCCGGTGAGATTGGCGAAGGCGATGGCGGCCGTATAGGCGGCGGAAGCCAGCACGATGAAGAGCCGAAGCCGCCGCCGGCCTTCCAGCAGATCGTCCCGCCAGGTCATGAGCGTCGGCGCGATCGCCAATCCGGCAAAGACAAGAGCACTGGAGGTGAGAGCCACGCTCAGCCATCGGTTGGCGGCGACGCATTCGACCGCGCCCAACACCACCATCGCCAGCCAGAGGGCACCGTGCCACCAGCGGGGCTCGAAGTCGTCGTCGAACAGCGCGGCGGCGAACAGCCAGAAGACGACATTGTTGCCGGAGGTGATCGCGAGCAGCGGCGGCAGCCAGCTGCCCAACGTCTGATGCGCGCCGGGCCCCGAGCAGATCGTCGAGGCGATCGAGCCCAGGGTCAGGGCGATGCTGAGCCGTGCCGCGGCCGACGCGCGATAGTCGCGCAGCAGCACCAGCGCCAGCATCAGCAACAGCCCGATGGTGATGCCGCGCAGCGTCCAGCCGACGGCGAAAAAGGCCGCAAGCGTCATGTCATCCTTATTCTGGCTGGACCCCGGCCTCCTCGTGAAGCTTCGCGTGCCGCGCTTCTTCCTCGAGATAGCCGTCGCGGTACAGGCTCATGGCGCGCTCGTGCGTGGCCACCTCGTCCTTGCCCAGCTCCTCCTCGGGCCATGCCGCCGTCTCGAAATGCTGGTAGCGGTCGGTGCCGCGGACGAGCAGCGCGGCCTGGCGGATCGAACCGGACGGCCTCGCATGGGTCGGGATGTAGTTGAGTCCCAGGCCGATGCGGCGGTGCGATGACGTGTTGGGGCCTGAGCGGTGCGGGCACAGCCCATGATGCATGGAGAACCAGCCGGGCTCGAGCGGCATGGCCACTGGATCGCCTTCCTCGAGCGGCTCGGTGATGATCTGCGCGGCGCGGTTGACGCTGTTCTCGACGACCCGCGAGACGTGGCTGTACTGCCGAGGCTTGCCGCGGAAGGATAGCGCATCCATGCAGCCGGCGGCCTCGCTCGCCTCGGTCAGGGCGACCCAGACCGTGACTTCTTCCTTCGGCTCGATGCCGTAGTAGGTCGAGTCCTGGTGCCACGCCGCGATGGTCGGCGAGTGCGGCTCCTTGATGAAGAAGGTGCTGGTGAAGATCAGGATGTCCGGCCCGATCAGGTCCTCGACCCTGTCGAGGATGCGCGGGTCGCGCGCCAGCGTCGCCGCCCACGGCATGAGCAGGTAGGGCATCGATCGCCATTTGTAGTTCGCATCGGCGTTGATGGGCGCGCCCAGCCAGGCCTCGTAGCGCTCGACGCCCTGCCGGCAGGCCGCCAGCTCCTGTTCGTCGAGCAAGGGGAACGGTGACAGAAAGCCGTCGTGCTTCCATTGCGCGACCTTGGCCGCCGGCAGTGAGCCCATGAGCGCGTTCCCTCATTTGCTTTGTCGTTGTGCGATCTCCTACACCGCCAGCGCCCGGTCCATCAACGCGGTCTCGTGGCTGCCGAGATCGGCGGTGCCGAACTGGCCGAAATGCGTTTGGCCCAATCGCGTGTCGCCGTAGAGCGAGGCGAAGGGCGAGTTGGCTTCGGCCAGCGCGGCCAGAGCGGCGAGGCGAGCGAGACCCTCGCACAGGAAGCGCGCGCGGCGTTCGGCCTCGGCCGACTTCAGCGTCTTCTCCAGCGCCATCGCCAGCGGGCGCGCGTCGCAGGCCTGCGAGGCCGTCTTCACCAGCGCGCCGACCGTTTCCATCGTGGCGTCGGGCGCGCGGCCGGCGGCGCGCAGCACGTCGAGCGCCATCACATTGCCCGAGCCTTCCCAGATCGCGTTGAGCGGCGCCTCGCGATAGAGCCGCGCCATCGGCAGATCCTCGGTGTAGCCGTTGCCGCCCAGGCACTCGAGCGACTCGTAGACGACCTGCGGCGTGCTCTTGCACACCAGGAACTTGATGGCGGGCGTGAGCAGCCGCGTGTAGGCCGTCTCGCCCTTGTCGACGGCATGCGCCAGCCGGAAGACCAGCGCGACCTGCGCCTCGAGCTCGAGCGCCAGATCGGCGACCACCGCGCGCATCGACGGCTGGTCGACGAGACGCTTCTGGAAGACCGAGCGATGGCGCACGTGATGGAGCGCCTGGCTGAGCCCGAAGCGCATCTGGCCCGCCGAGGCGATGGCGCAGTCCAGCCGCGTGAGGTTCACCATCTCGATGATGGTGCGCACGCCCTGGCCCTCGGCGCCGACGCGCTCGGCATAAGCGCCATGGAATTCGACCTCCGACGAGGCGTTCGACTTGTTGCCGAGCTTGTCCTTCAGCCGCTGGAAGCGGATCGCGTTCTGGCTGCCGTCGGGCCGGTAGCGCGGCATCAGATAGCAGGTCAGTTCTCCGGGAGCCTGGGCGAGCACGAGGAACGCGTCGCACATCGGTGCCGACATGAACCATTTGTGGCCGCTGATCTCGACATGGTCGCCGTGCAGCGCTGCTTCGGTGATGTTGGCGCGCACGTCGGTGCCGCCCTGGCGCTCGGTCATGCCCATGCCGAGCGTGACGCCGTTCTTCTCCCACCAGGGCAGCGCGCGCTTATCGTAGGTGCGCGAGACGATCTTCGCCTGCCACGTCTTCAGGAGCTCCGGCTCCGATTTCAGCGCGCCGACGCAGGCATGCGTCATGGTAAGCGGACACATATGGCCGCTCTCGGCCTGCGTCGCGAGATAGAGCCGCACGGCATGGTCCGCCATCGGTGCCGCCGACGCGCTGCCATCGTGCGCGGTGCAGTGGACACCCCAGCCGATGCTCTTCTCCATCAGCGCGTGATAGGCCGGATGGAACTCGACGAAATCGATGCGATTGCCCCTGGCGTCCATCGTGCGCAGCCTGGGCGGATTCTCGTTGGCCATCCGCCCCAGATCGAGCGTCTCGGCCGAGCCGTAATCCGTGCCGATCGCCGCGAATGCCTTGGTATCGAGCCCGCACCGCGCCGCCGCCTCGACCAGCGGCCTGTCGGAGCTGAACAGATCGACGTCGCCGAACGCGGGCGACTGGTTGAACGAGGCGTCTTCGAGGAAGCCGGTCATGACGGGGCGACTCTTACCCATGTTCCTCTCCCCCGCTAGGGGGAGAGGCTAGGAGAGGGGGTATCGAAGATCGTGCGCAACCCCCTCACCTGTCCTCTCCCCCTGGCGGGGGAGAGGTGGAAGAAAGGGTGATGAACTTCCATTGCTCAGAACCGGGGGAAGCAAGGATGGAGACGTAAACTCTCCGGTGTTCGAGTTGCGCGCCGGAAATCCCCTCATGCCCATGTCAGCGAGAAATGTAGGAAAAACCATTTTTGATCCATTTAGGCGCCATTTCCGACCATTTATCGAAGGGTACGACAGCGGGAAAATGCCGTGGCACCGGGCTTTTCGCGCGTTGACGGCCGAAAACACCGTTAATAAATGGCTAAAATGGTCGAAATGGCTGAGACCGATCGCGACGCTATTGCGCGGCGAAAGTCTCGCTCATGCGCTCAGGTCTTTTCTGCACCGCGCGGCGCCCGCGCTTCGGTCGCTTCGCTCCCTGCAGCGCTATACGCCGCCGATCGCCGCGCTATTGCGCGGCGACAGAATCAAACTTCCCGAATTCCCAGTTGCGGCCGGGAGCCGCCGCGAACAGCGACTTGGTGTACTCGTGCTTGGGCGAGCCGAAGACCTGCTCGGCGGCGCCGTACTCCACGACGCGACCCTGGCTCATGACAGCGACGAAGTCGCAGATCTGGGCGGCGACGCGGAGATCGTGGGTGATGAACAGGACGGCGAGATTGAGTCGCGTGCGGATCTCGTCGAGGAGCTGCAGCACCTGCTTCTGCACCGAGACGTCGAGCGCGGAGACAGCCTCGTCGGCGATCAGCAGCTCGGGCTCCATGGCGAGGGCGCGGGCGATGCAGATGCGCTGGCGCTGGCCGCCCGAGAACTGGTGCGGATAACGGTCGAGCGCGTTGGGATCGAGCCGCACGGTCTCCATCAGTTTTTTCGCCCGTGCCAGCGCCTCGGTCTTGCCGAGGCCGAAGTTCATCGGCCCTTCGATGATCGAATCGCCCACCGTGATGCGCGGGTTGAGCGAGCGGTACGGGTCCTGGAAGACGATCTGTACCTTGCGGCGATGCGGGCGCAGCTTGCCGGCGGAGATGGTGGCGATCTCGGTCTTGCCGAGGAACACCTTGCCCTCGGTCGGATCGATCAGGCGGGCGATGCAGCGCGCCACCGTCGACTTGCCGGAACCCGACTCGCCCACGATGCCGAGCGTCTCGCCGCGGCGGATGTCGAGGTCGACGTCGACGGCGGCCTTCACCGTGCGCGCCTTCTGGAACATCGACTTGCCCGAATAGATCTTGCCGAGCTTCTCGGTGCGCAGCACCGTCTCGCCCTCCTTGCGAACGCCGCGGTGGGCGGGATGGATCGACGGCACGGACGAGATCAGCATGCGCGTGTAGTCGCGCTCCGGACGCGACAGGATCTGCTCGGTCGGCCCCATCTCGACCAGCTCGCCCCAGCGCAGCACGGCGACGCGATGGGCGATCTCGGCGACGACGCCGAAATCGTGGGTGATGAACAGCACGCCCGTGCCCTGGCCGTCCTGCAGCTCGGCAATCAGCTTCAGGATCTCGGCCTGGGTGGTGACGTCGAGCGCGGTGGTCGGCTCGTCGGCGATCAGCAGCACGGGATCGAGGACCAGCGCCATGGCGATCATGATGCGCTGGCGCTGGCCGCCCGAGAGCTGGTGCGGGTAGGAGGCGTAGATGCGCTCGGGCTCCGGCAGCTTCACGCGCGCCAGGATGCCGATGATCTTGGCCTTGCGCGCCGCTGCGTCGAGCTTGGTGTGGGTGCGCAGCACCTCGTCGATCTGCTCGCCGCAGGTCATGACCGGATTGAGCGCGGTCATCGGCTCCTGGAAGATCATCGACATGCGCGTGCAGCGCAGCTCGCGCAGGCGTGCCTCGCTCGCCGCGAGCACGTTCTCGCCCTGCAGCAGGATCTCGCCCGATGTCGGCTTCAGCGCCTTGGCCAGCAGGCCCATGATGGTGAAGGCGATCACCGACTTGCCCGAGCCCGACTCGCCCACCAGGCAGACGATCTCGCCCGGCTTGACGGTGAAGCTCACCTTCTCGACGGCGTGCACGCGGTCGGCGCCCGCCGGCAGCGAGACGCTGAGATTGCGGACCTCGAGGATCGGCTGCTGTTCGGTCATCGCCATTACTCCGTCATCCCGACCGGAGCGCGAAGCGCGGAGTGGAGGGATCTTGCCTGATGCACTGAGACCTCGAACATGGAGAAAAGACCCTTCGACTGCGCTGCGCTTCGCTCAGGGTGTGATGCTGCGCATCACACCTTCTTGCTCATCTTCGGATCGAGGGTGTCGCGCAGGCCGTCGCCCATGATGTTGATCGCCAGCACCGTCAAAGCAAGGAAGATGCCGGGATAGAGGATGTTGTGCGGGAAGACGCGGAAGAGGGTGCGGCCCTCGGCCATGATATTGCCCCAGCTCGGCGTCTCCGGCGGGATGCCGATGCCGAGGAAGGACAGGATCGCTTCGGTGATGATTGCTGCAGCGGCGGTGAAGGTCGCCTGCACGATGAGCGGCGCGATGGTGTTGGGCAGGATATGACGGAACATCACCAGCCAGGTCGGCGTGCCGACCGAGACGGCGCCCTCGACATAGGGCTCCTCGCGCACGGTGAGCACGATGGAGCGCACCAGTCGGACCACGCGCGGCGTGTCCGGCACGGCGATGGCGAAGATCACGGTGATGAGGCCGGCGCGCCAGATCGAGACCAGCGCGATGGCGAGCAAGATGCCCGGTATGGCCATCAAGCCGTCCATGATGCGCATGATGAAGCCGTCGAGCCATCTTATGTAGCCCGAGACCAGGCCGATCACGAGGCCGAGCGAGATGGCGACGGCGGCGCAGCACACGCCGACGATCAGCGACACGCGCGTGCCGTAGATCACGCGGCTGTAGACGTCGCGGCCGAGGCTGTCGGTGCCCATCCAGGCCGTGCGCTTGGCCTGCGTGCCGTCCTCGAGCCGGTAGGTGATGACGGTGTCGGGCTTCTTGTTGCGTGCGGCGGGATCGATGTGCGTGGGATCGACCGTGCCGAGGAACGGCGCGAGGATGGCGATCGCTACCATGATCAGCAGGATCGTGCCGCCGAAGATGACGCTCGGGTTGCGGATGGCGAGTGCCCACAGCGGGCGACGCTTGGTCGAGGCCGACGCAATGGCGGCGGAGTCGACGATGTCTTCAGGCGTTGTCGCGCTCAATAGCGGATCCTCGGGTCGAAGATGGTGTAGCCGATGTCGATCAGCAGGTTGATCAGCACGTACACCACGGAGAAGAGCAGGATGACGGCCTGGATGGTCGGGAAGTCGCGGCTCAGCACGGCCTCGACGGTGAGGCGACCGAGGCCGGGCAGGCCGAACACGCTTTCGGTGACCACTGCGCCGCCGATCAATAGAGCCACGCCGAGGCCGATCACGGTCAGGATCGGCACGGCGGCGTTGCGCAGCGCATGACGCATCAGCACGACGCGGTTGGACAGGCCCTTGGCGCGGGCGGTGCGGATATAATCCTCGTTCAGCACCTCGAGCACCGAGGCGCGCGTGATGCGCGCGATCAGGGCGACATAGATGATGCCGAGCGTGATGGTGGGCAGGATCATGCGCACGAGGAACGCCCAGAAATCGGTCTCGATGCGCGTATAGCCCTGCACCGGCAGCCAGCCGAGATCGATGGCGAACACGTAGATCAGGCAATAGCCGATCACGAAGGAGGGCACGGAGAAGCCCAGCACCGAGAAGCCCATGACCACGCGGTCGACGATCGAGCCCTGGCGGTAGGCGGCGATGACGCCCATCGGCACGGCGGTGACGATGGCGAAGATCAGGGTGCAGATGGCGAGAGCGACGGTCGGCTCCAGCCGCTGCTCGATCAGCTCCACGACCGTCTTCTTGAAGAAGAAGCTCTCGCCGAAATTGCCGTGCAGGATGTCGCCGATCCAGATCGCGAATTGCTGCCAGATCGGCAGGTCCAGCCCGAGCTTCTCGCGGATGGCCGCGATCTGGTCGGACGTGGCGTTGTCGCCCGCAATCACCGCCGCCGGATCGCCCGGCGTCAGCCGCAGCATCAGGAAGACGAAGATCGCCACCACCGCCAGGACGGGGATGATGGAGACGAGACGGCGGGCGATGAAATCGAGCATCTATATTCCTACGCTGTGCTCAGGATGATCGCGAGAGACTCGCGATCAGGTCTTTTCGACATTCCACATGACAGGGACCGGCGCCTTCAGCCAGCCCTTGATGTTGGCGCGCGCCGCGCCGGGACCGTACCACTGACCGATCCAGCCGTACTGGGCGGTTTCGATGGCGCGGTTCTGCACGGCATGCGCGAGTTCCTTGGCCTTCGCCGGGTCGGTCTCCTTGGAGTAGGCGTCGCGCAGCTTCTCCATCTCCGGATCGGTCGGCCAGCCGAACCACGACTTGTCGCCCTGCGCGACCATGTAGGTGTTGGAGATCGGGTTCAGGATGTCGGCCGCTACGGTGAAGGTATGGAAGATGTTCCAGCCGCCCTGGCTCGGCGGATCCTTCTTGGTGCGACGATTGACCACCGTGCCCCAGTCCATCGACTGCATGTCGACCTTGAAGCCGCCCTGCTCGAGCAGCGCCTTGGTGACGGGCGCGACGTTGGTCAGCACCGGCAGCGTCGTGGACTGCAGCAGCACGACCGGCGTGCCGTCGTAGCCCGCTTCCTTGAGAAGCGCCTTGGATTTCTCGAAGTCCGGCTTGATCAGGTAGCCGTTCGGCGCCTCGAAGGCGTTGGGCGTGCCGGAGATGAAGGCGGCCGAGCTCACCTTGTAGTATTCCGGCTCGCCGACGGTCGCCTTGAGATAATCCTCCTGGCGCACGCAGAGCATTGCGGCCTGACGGATCTTCACGTTGTTGAACGGCGGCTGCAGGTGGTTCATGCGGAAGATGAACTGCTGGCCGAGCGGGTTCCAGTCGACGAGCTGACAGCCCTTGTCCTTCTTGACGATGGGCAGCAGGTCGTGCGGCGGCTGCTCGATCAGGTCGATCTCGCCCGCGGTGATGGCGTTCACCTGCTGCTGCGGGTCGGGCATCTCGATGATCTCGACGCGATCGACCTTGACCACCTTGCCGCCGGAGAGGGCCGAGGGCGGCTCGGCGCGCGGCTTGTACTTGGTGTTCTTGATGTAGACGTGCTTCTCGCCGGGCTTGGACTCGGCGTTCACGTAGATGAACGGGCCCGAGCCGATCTGGCTGTCGATCTGCTTGAAGGGATCGGTGTCGGCGATCTTCTTCGGCATCATGAAGGGCACGTTCGACGACGGCTTGCCGAGCGATTCGAGCACCAGGCCGTAGGGCTCCTTCAGGATCATCTTGAAGGTCTTGTCGTCGACGACCTTCCAGTCCTTGATGAAGTCCATCAGCTTCAGGCCCATAGAGTCGCGCGCGCCCCAGCGCTTGACCGACTGGATGCAGTCCTCCGACTTGACCGGCTGGCCGTCGTGCCATTCGAGACCGTCGCGCAGGGTGAAGGTCCACTCGGTCTTGTCCGGCGAGACCTCGTACTTTTCGACCATCTGCGGTTTCACGACGTTGTGCTCATCCATCGAGAACAGCGTGTCGTAGATGAAATAGCCGTGCGTGCGGGTGACGTAGGCCGTCGTCCAGATCGGATCGAGGACGGGCATGTTGCCGTTCTGCACGAAGCGAAGGAGCTTCTTGTCGTCGGCCCGGACCGGCCGGACGGTGGCCGTCATCAGGGCGCCGGCCGTCAAGGCTCCGAAAGTGCGCCGCGTCGTTTTCATGTCAGTTCCCTCCCTTTTATACGTCGTCCTCGGACGTCTCCCATGAAAAAGGAGGATGGCCCCCGCCATCCTCCCCTGATGCTCTTACTTCTTGGTCATGTTCCAGAACACGGGCGCCGGCGCAGTCATCATGCCGTCGAGGCTCGTGCGCAGGATGCTCGGCTGATACCACTGGCCGAGATTGACGTGCGTCGGGTGATCGACCCAGTACTTCTGGAGATCGAGGGCGATCTGCTTCTGCTTGGCGGGATCGCTCTCCTTGGAGAAGGCGTCGCGCATCTTCTCGATCTCCGGATCGCACGGCCAGCCGAACATCGCGTGCTCGCACGCGGCGTTGAAGAAGCCCGCCATCACCGGATTGAGGATGTCGGCGGCGACCCACGAGGTCAGCATCAGGTTCCAGCCGCCCTTGTCGACCGGATCCTTCTTGGCGCGGCGTGCGACGACCGACTGCCAGTCGCTCGACTGCATGTCGACCTTGAAGCCCGCGGCCTCGAGCTGGGCCTTGGCGACCGGCGCCAGGTTGGTCAGCACCTGCAGGTCGGTCGACTGCAGCAGTACGACCGGCTTGCCGTCATAGCCCGCTTCCTTGAGCAACTGCTTGGCCTTGGCGGCGTCCTGGTTCAGCACGTCCTTCATGCCGTCGTCGCTGCCGAGCGGCGTGCCGCAGACGAAGACGGCCTTGCAGACCTTGTAGTACTTCGGATCGCCGATCGTGGCCTTGAGAAAGTCCTCCTGACCGAAGGCGACCATCACCGCGTGCTTGATCTTGTCGTTGTTGAACGGCGGCAGCGCGGAGTTGAAGCGCATCACGTACTGGTTGCCGAGCGGATTCCAGTCGACGAGCTTGAGGTTCTTGTCCTTGGTCACGAGCGGCAGGAGATCGGTGCTGGGCTGCTCGATCATGTCGATCTCGCCAGCCTGGATCGCGGCGATCTGGGTCTGCGAATCGGGCATCGCGATCCACTCGACGCGATCGACCTTGACGACCTTGCCGCCGGCCAGGCCCGAGGGCGGCTCGGCGCGCGGCTTGTACTTCGTGTTCTTGACGAACACGACCTTCTCGCCCGGCTTCCATTCGCTGGCGACGAACACGAAGGGGCCGGAGCCGATCACGTCCTCGACCTTGATCTGGGTGTTGGGATCGGTTTCCGCCGTCTTCTTCGGCATCATGAACGGTACGTTCGACGACGGCTTGCCGAGCGATTCGAGCACCAGGCCGTACGGCTCCTTCATCTTCATCTTGAAGGTCTTGTCGTCGACCTTCTCGAAGCCCGCGACCGAGGCCAGCATCTTCTGGCCCATCGAGTCCTTGGCGGCCCAGCGCTTGATCGAGGCGATGCAGTCGTCGGAGGTGACCGGCGCGCCGGTGGTCCAGACGAGCCCGTCGCGCAGCGTGAAGGTCCAGGTGAGCTTGTCGTCCGACACGCTCCACTTGTCGACCATCTCCGGCTTCACCTCGAAGTTCTGGTCCATGGCGAAGAGCGTGTCCCACACCATGTAGCCGAAATTCCGTTGGATGTAGGCCGTGGTCCAGATCGGATCGAGAATCTTCACGTCCGAATGCATGACGGCCTTGATCGTCTGAGCTTCGGCAGGCATCGCGCCGAACAGACCGGAAACGCCAACGGCCGCCAGCACTGCCATTGCTGGCTTCCTGAAATCAAACATCAACCACCCCTCCCGATGCCGCCGGCTTCTTTGCAAGAATCGAGCCGCGCGTGCTTATGACAGTAGCAGCCCCCGGCCCCCCTCTGACAAGCCGATTCAGGTCAGTGTTGCTGGAGCTCGAGCGCCTTCTGCAGCAGCTCCAGAACGCCGTCGACGGCGGCGGCTGCGACAATGTCGCCGAAGCCCGCCCATGTGCCGCGCGCGGCCCTGATCGACACGGGATTGGATTGCTCGATCTTGCCCACTTCCTTGCCTGCCGGGTCCTTCAGGGACCAGGTGATCGAGAGCTGCGTGGTGTTGTCGTCGATCGGCGCGAGCTTGACCGCGGCGTCGATCACGAAGGTATCGGAGCCGGCCTTGTCCATCACCACGACCTTGTTCGAGCCGAGCGCGCGACGCATGCCGGAGAAAAGCTGCCGGTTGCCGTCCGACGGGGCGCCGTTGATCTGGCCGACCATGACCTTGATCTGGCGCGGCGGCGGCGTCGCGGGCGTGGCCGGCGTCTGCGGCTTCCCATCCGGCCCCGTGGTCGCGGCGGCGGGTTGCGCCTGGTCGCCGTCAGGCGGCGTCGGCGGCCGGATGGTGCCGCCGACGGCAACCTGGCCCAGCGAGCGTGCTTCGTAGTTGGGGGGCTTGCCCATCAGCGTGGCGATCTGCGGCGCCGCGCGCTGGGCGATGCGCGAGACGAGGGTGTCGCTCGCCATGGCATAGTCCTCGCCCGTGGCGCGCGTCGTGCTGGTGAGCGGCCCCTGCTTCTGCTTGCCGTCGGATACGGACCAGTCGATCTCGATCTCGACACCGGGACCGCTTTCGGGATCGTGCGTGCTCATCCTGCCCTGCGCCTCGAGCGGCGCCTGCGCAGGCTGCACGGCGGCGACGATGTTGTAGGCCTGCAGCTCGACGGCGATCGCGGCGGCCACGCGATCGGCCATCTTGGGCGGCATGTTGATGGGCGGCGCGACCGCGATCTCGACCTTGTCGTCCTTCGGCCGAAACGCCTGGTCGTCCGACATGTCGTGTTCGAACGGCTTGGGCGTGGCGAAGCAGCCGGCGAGCATGAGGCTCGCCACCAGGATCACAACATGGCGCATGTCGCGATCGGACCGATCTGGCAGCGGACCATCAGCATCACGAAACGGGGCACGTCAGGCCTCGAGCGCGATTGCCGAAAGACCCCGCCCGTAGTCGCGCACGCCTTGCAGCGTGTTGCGGCGGTAGCTGAAGAAATCGTCGGTGCCGGTGAGCGTGTCGTGACGCGTCGCCGTCGCGGTGACGCCGACCTTGGCGATACGGCGCAGCAGGTAGCCGGCGAGATCGAAGATGAAGTGACCGGCGCGCGGCGAGGGCTTGAAGAACTGCGCGTTGGCCTCGTCCTGCTTCAGGAATGGCGCGGGGAATTCCGGTCCGACTTCGTAGGAATCGCGGCCGATGCAGGGGCCGACCACGACCCTGAGCCGCTCGCGGTGCGCGCCGAGCTTCTCCATCGCCGCAATGGTGGCCTCGACGACGCCGCCCAGCGCGCCTTTCCAGCCGGCATGCGCGGCGCCGATCACCTGCGCATCGCCATCGGCCAGCAGCACCGGCGCGCAGTCGGCCGCCATCACGCCGAGCGCGACGCCCGGACGGTCGGTGACGAGCCCATCGGCCTTGGGGGCGCCGGGCGAGACCCAGCGATCCTGCGCAATGGTCAGCACTTCGGTCGAATGGATCTGATAGAGCGTCAGCAGGTCGGGCTCGGTGAGCCCGAAGGTCGCGGCCACGCGGCGGCGGTTCTCGCGCACATTGTCGGGACTGTCGCCCGAGCCGTAGCCGCAGTTCAGCGACGAGTAGAGGCCGGCGCTGACGCCGCCCTTGCGCGTGAAGAACCGGTGCTGCACGCCCGGGAGGTCGGCGAGCGGCGGAGCCTGGATGGAGGCGTCGATCATGCCTTGTCCGTAAAGCCGGCCGGTACGGCGCTTCTATCGTCGCCCACGGCCAAGACGCGGAACAAGGTGCCCATTTGATCGGGGGCGATCAAGCGAGAGAGTGCCGCGTCGATCGCATGACGCTGCTCTGGCGTTGCACGCCTCTTGAGGATTTCCGCACGGGACGCGATTCCCAACCGTTGCAGGAAGTCTCCTTGCGCCACCGGTCCGAAAGTCGGTGTACCGGCAGCATCGGCCAGTGCAGCAAAATCGACATGGGCGCTCAGATCGGTCTCGCCGGGACGGTCCAGCAGACCGGCGCCGCGATGGCCGCGAACCGCCTGCAGCGAGGCGCCGTGGCCGATCACATATCCGTAATCGACGATCAGCGCCCAGCCGGTGTCGCGCTTGAGGCGCGCGCCGATCTCTGCGACCAGCGCACGGCCAGCCTCGCAGATTTCCGCCTGCGCACCGGGTTCGGCCTCGGGCAGGAAGGAGGCGAAGGGCGTGATGCCGGGCGCCAGGGCTATTGCGAGCGTCTCGCCGTCGGGGGCGAGGCCGACCATGCGCTCGACCCAGCCACGCTGCGTCTTCTCGAACTGGCGTACCGGCAGCGCGTCGAAGAATTCGTTGGCGACCAGGAAAGTCGGTCCCGCCGGCACCTCGTCGAGGCGCACGTGCCACGTTGGCTTGTAGACGTCGAGTGTGGCGGCCTGCACGGCGCGCAGCGGCTCGCTGATGTCGATCAGATGAAGGTCGATCGCCGCATGGAAGCCCGGCACGCCGCGCGTCGCGCGCAAGGCGTCGGCCATCAAGGTGCCGCGACCGGGGCCGAGCTCGACCAGGCGAACGCGAGGGGGACTACCCATCACCAGCCAGCGCTCGGCGAGCCAGGCTCCGATGAGTTCGCCGAACATCTGGGAGATCTCCGGCGCGGTGGTGAAATCGCCCGCGGCGCCCACGGGCATCGCGCGGCGGTAATAGCCGAGGCGCGGATGGCCGAGCGCCTCGGCCATGAACTCGGCTAGGGTGATCGGCCCGCCGACCGCGATGCGTCGCGCGATCAGCCGGCCGAGCTCGTTGCTCACGGCGTGGCGGTCGCGGCGTCGAGGGGCAGTGGTGGCCGCGACGTGGCGCGGATGACCAGTGCCAGGCCGAACAGCAGCACCGGCACCGAGAGCAGCATGCCCATGGTGATCGGCCCCCACAGGAAGCCGAGGAAGGAATCGGGCTCGCGGAAGATCTCGCCCACGATGCGCGCGATACCGTAGCCAATGCAGAACACGCCGGTCAGCAGGCCGGGCCGGCGGCGCCCATCGGTCAGCTTCCACACCAGCCAGATCACGGTGAACAGCAGGATGCCTTCGAAGAAGGCCTGGTAGAGCTGGCTCGGGTGGCGCGGGATCGGGCCGCCGCGCGGGAAGATCATGGCCCACGGCACGTCGGTCGGCCGGCCCCACAGCTCGCCGTTGATGAAGTTGGCCAGGCGGCCGAAGAAGAGACCGATCGGCGCCACGATCGCCACCAGGTCGGACAGCATGAAAGCGTTGATCCTGTTCGCCCAGGCGAAGGCCAGGATGGCGGTGATCACGCCCAGCAACCCGCCATGGAAGGACATGCCGCCTTCCCACAACGTGAAGATCTGCAGCGGGTTCGAGAGGAAGAAGCTCGGTTTGTAGAACAGCACGTAGCCGATGCGTCCGCCCAGGATGACGCCGAGCGCCGCCCACAGCAGGAAGTCGTCGATGCGCGTCGCGTTCAGGACCTTGGGCGGCTGCTCGCAGACGCGCCGGATGATGCGCCAGCCCAGCACCAGGCCCGCGATATAGGCGAGCGCGTACCAGCGGATGGCGAAGGGCCCGAGCTGGACGAGCACGGGATCGATGTTGGGGTAGGGGATCAGCAGGGGGGTCATGAGTGGCGCTGGTTATAGCGGGGCAAAGATGACCTCAAAATGGTCGCGGCGCCGGCCTGGGGGACCGGCGCCGCTGGGGACAAACCAACTTGAGAGATTTTTCTTATTAGGAGAGGGGGCGTCGGAGTGTCCTTTTCGCTCAGGCCTCGCCGACCGTTTCGAGGATCGAGGCGGTCAACGCGTCGGAGGGCGTCTTGCCGGCCCACACGACGTACTGAAAGGCGGGATAGAAGCGTTCGCTCTCGCCGATCGCGACTTCGACCAGGTCGTTGAGCTGCTCGGGGCGCAGGCCTTCGGTGCCGCGCAGCGGGATGGCGTGCCGGAACATCGGCAGGCCTTCCTCGGTCCACAGATCGAAGTGGCCGAGCCACATCTTCTCGTTGATCAGGGCCAGCAGCCCGTGGATGTCGCTGTGGCGCTCGCTCGGGATGCGTACATCGAAGGCGCAGGTGAAGTGGAGCGCTTCCACATCCTCGCGCCAGCTGAAGAACATGCGGTAGTCGCACCAGCGACCCGCGACCTCGACGGCGATCTCTCTGTCCGATGTCCTGTCAAAGGGCCAGTCATTGGCCGACACGACCTTCTCGATCATCTCGAGCGGGTTCAGATCGGCTTTCTGACGGATCCGCTCATGCCGCGATAACGCCATCGACCCACTCCCCAACCATTCCGCTTTGCGGCTCCTCTTGAGCCCTCTTGAAGCGGATGGCCGACATATCGTGGTGGGCACCCAACTACACCCACAAGCGCTAGCCTAACGCAGCGGTGACTCCTCCCGCAATAAGAAATCATCCAACCAAAGGGGAAAAGAGTCAGTGATTCCAAAAATTTAATCCCCAACCTTCAGATTCGAATCGCAGAATTCCGCAGACCGAATCGATCAAATATGACTCTCATTTTCTATTAGTAGTAGTCAAAGATTCTGCCTTTGCGCAACATCTTGATCCGCAAACTGAAACGGCAATCGACCGAGCATTGGCTGGCACAAAACCGTAGCGCGGCTGAAAAAGACACCGCTGCTCCGTTGCCAGCGCGCTCCCGGCCGTAGCACATTGTCGACAATCGACGATCGTTCCTTGGGGGCAATTCCTGGCGCTAGCCGAGAATTTCGATGGGCTCACCGACCGCGTGCCGCGGCGGACCTTGCGCGCGCACGTGGTCGAGCGGTTGCGCGCGGCGATCCTGGGCGGCGACATCCCGCCCGGCGCGCCGCTGGTCGAGACCGCGCTGTCCGAACGCTTCGATGTGAGCCGCGGTCCGTTGCGTGAGGCGCTGCGTCAGTTGATCGACGAGGGCCTGGTCGTGACCGTGCCCTACACCGGGACCCACGTCGCCTCGCTCTCGGTCGAGGATGTGCGCGAGATCTATTCGTTACGCACGGTGCTGGAGGCCTTCGCCTTCGAGCAGGTCTGGCTGCGCCGCGACTCTCGCTTCCGGACCGAGCTCGTTGCGCGCAACGATGCGCTGATCGCCACCATCGATGCCGGCGACGATCGGGCCAGCATTTCGGCTGAGATGCACTTCCACAGCCTCGTCTACGAGGCGAGCGGTCATCGCCAGCTCCAGCGCGCCTGGGACGGCTTGCGCGGCCGCCTGCAGCTCTATTGGGCCGCCCATCATCGCGCGCACGGTCGGCGCGGGCCGCGGCGCGACAGTCACGACAGCTATATCGCGGCGGCGCTGGGCGAGGACCTCGCGATCATGCGCGCCGAGGTCGCCGATCACATGCAGCGCGGCCGGGAGACGACGGAGCGTTTCCTGCGGTCGCTGCCGCCGGCGGAAAATTCGGGGAAGGGGAAAAAGGGAGACAAATCATGAGCATCACACGTCGTTCGTTGATGGGTTCGCTGATGGTGGCGACGGCAGGCGGCCTGCTGGCCGTGCCGTTCGCCGCCCGCGCCGAGGGCACGCTGGAAGCGGTGAAGAAGCGTGGCACGTTCCGCGTCGGCGTCACCCAGGCGCCGCCCTGGTTCTCGAAGGATCCGAAGACCGGGCAGTGGACCTCCGGCCTCGGCGTCTTCTTCGGCAAGGCGATGGCCGACAAGCTCGGCGTGAAGATGGAGATGGTCGAGGTGAGCTGGGGCAATTCCATCGCCGCGCTTCAGGCCGACAAGATCGACATCATGTTCATGATCGACGCCACGCCCGAGCGAAAGCAGGCGGTCGATTTTCCCGAGTCGCCGCTCCTCTGGTACGCGCTCGCCGCTCTCACCAAGGACGATCTGGCGGTGAAGACGTGGGACGACCTGAACAAGCCCGGCGTCAGGATCGCCGTGCCGCAGGCCTCGTCGATGGATCGCTTCGTGACCGCGCATGCCGCCAAAGCCGACATCCAGCGCTTCCCCGACAACGCCGCCGCTGTCGCTGCCTTCCAGTCGGGCCGCGTCGATGCCGTCGTGCTGTTCCATCCGCCATTGCTCGCCGCGCGCCAGAAGCTCGGCAAGGGCAAGCTGGTCGTGCCGACGCCAGCGGAGTGGCAGGCCTCCAGCACGGCATTGCGCAAGGACGATCCGGCGTTCGTCGCCTGGGTGAACCAGCAGCTCGCCGAGAACTACAAGAGCGGCCAGACCGAGAAGTGGTACGAGCAGGCCGTCGCCGACTTCGGCCTCGACCCGAAGACGGCGCCGCCGGTCATGAAGGAAATGATCAAGTAGGCATGGCCTACCGCTGGGACTTCGCGCCCGTCATCGCCAATGCGCCCCTCCTGCTGGAGGGGCTCGGCAACACGCTCAAGGTGACGGGCGTGTCGCTGGGCTGCGGGCTGGTGCTGGGGCTGGGCTTCGCGCTGCTCCGCCTGTCGCCGCGGCGGTGGTTGTCCTGGCCGGCGGGCTTCCTGATCGAGGTCTTCCGCACCACGCCGCC
>Ga0153954_1000152_pt1 | contig 62015 bp, 69 predicted proteins | sample TSFL038MetaG_FD_102277 | JGI IMG/M metagenome (GOLD analysis project Ga0153954, IMG submission 102277) | Attine ant fungus gardens microbial communities from Florida, USA - TSFL038 MetaG | ecosystem: Host-associated > Fungi > Mycelium > Unclassified | place: USA: Florida, Wekiwa Springs State...
ACGTGACAGATTTGAACGATCATTTCGAAGCGCATGTTTTTAAACATGGGCAAGAAACGATCGTTTAAAGATGGCATGTTATACAGTCCGAATTCATGACGTTATTTCCTGGATTTGGTATTATTATTTCTTTAAAAAAGATAAGGCTTGGGATTGACCTTCGAAAACCTTGAAGTAAGGGAGAAACCCTGTAATATAAAGAACATTTTCGATTGGTTTAGGGACTGCGACTAATAAAATCTTACCATTTTTTTTTTCCAGTTCCTTATGGCAATGGACCAGCACCCGGATCCCAGCGCTTGAAATGTAATCAAGTCCGCCGAAATCCAAAATCACATCTTGGGAACCATTTTTGATGGCATCAAGAATTTTATTTTCAACCATTGGAGAGCTGGAACTGTCCAATCTACCGGCCAGGGTCAATGCGATCACATTCCCTTTTTTTTCTTCTTGTATCTCAATGGTCATGCATGTGTCCTTTGAATTCCTCTAATTTCAGAGATAATTTCTCTGATAAATGATGTCAAGTTGCATATTCTACGGCTTTGGTTTCGCGGATCACAGTAATTTTAATTTTGCCCGAATAGCTCATTTCTTTTTCGATTTTGTGTGCGATAGATCTTGCCAGAAGCAAAGCGCCAGAATCATCCAAGATAGTGGGTTCAATGATAACCCTTAATTCCCGCCCTGCATGCATGGCATAAGCTTTTTCGACTCCGGCAAATTGATGGGTGAGAGATTCTAGTTTAGCACATCTTTTTAAAGAGTGCTCAATAGCCTCTGACCTAGCTCCTGGTCTTCCAGATGAAATCTGGTTGGCAGCACTGCAAAGACTCGCTTCTATGGTTTTTGGCGCCGTTTCACCATGATGGCAACCTATTCCATTTGCAATTTCTGGACTTTCTCCATATTTGAGGGCAATTTGTTCCCCAATCAAAGCATGGGATCCTGTGTTATCTTGAGAAATAGCTTTTCCAATATCGTGTAAGAGGCCAATTCTTTTGGCTCTTGCGCTGTCTAGGTGTAGCTCATCTGCCATGATCCCCAAAAGATGGCTCACTTCTAGGCTGTGAGTCAACATATTCTGGCCATAGCCATAGTGAAAATGTAAAAGACCGATCAGTCTGATCAGTTCTGGATGCAACGTGAAAGCACCCACTTCGTTGGCAGCTTCTTCCCCACGTTGTAAAATCTGTTGTTGCACCCGCTTTTCAGAATAAGAGACCACTTCTTCAATGCGAGAAGGGTGGATACGCCCATCTTGGATCAACTCTTTCAATGCAATTTTGGCAATCTCTTTCCGTAAGGGATCAAAACCTGAAATCACTACTGTGTTAGGTGTATCATCGATGACGAAATTCATCCCTGTGGCTTCTTCCAGAGCACGGATATTGCGCCCCTCCCTTCCAATCACTCGTCTTTTCATCTCTTGATTAGGAAGTGCAACGCAAGTGACAGAGGCATCAGATACAACGGACAAAGAAAGGCGGTTGATCGCTGTGCAGATCGTTTGCGTCGCTTTTTGCTCCGCTTCGTTTTCTATTTGCTCTTTTTTTTTGAGAAGAAGCTTTGCATATTCTTCTTTTAGCTCATCAGTGTATTTTTGTATGAGGATCTCTTTTGCAAGGCTTGGGGTTAACTCTGCAGTCTCTTCTATTCTTTTTTGGTAAGCTTTTTCTTTTAAACAAACTTCTTTTTCCTTTTCTTCCACAGAAAGCTTGCAGCGCATTAACTCTTTTTCTTTTTTTTCAACATCTTGCACCCGTTTTTCGATCTGAGCAAGCTGTTGATCGAGTTTTTCTTCTCGCAAACTCAGTTTGAGCATCTTTTGCTCTTTGAGTTTTTCGAAAGCTTCCCGCTGCTCAAAGGTATTTTTTTGGATCTCTAACTGTGCTTCTGACAAAAGTTTTTGACCTTCCAATTCAGCTCTATGCAGAATTTGGTCTGCCATTTTTTCAAAGCCTCCTTGTTTGAACCTGAAATAGCCCAGGGCTGCCAGAATGCCTACACTAAAACCTAATGCTGCCGTAATCACTGTTCCTCATCATTTTTAAGAGGAGTGATTCTTACCTTTTCGACGCTGCGCTCAGAAGAGCTTAAAATTTCTAAATCAAAATCCTCATGGTGGATTTTTAACCCTTTATGGGGAATGGCGCCCACTTTGTGAAAAATATAGCCGCCAATCGTGTCATATTCACCCTCTTGGGGAATGTGGATATCGAAAGTCTCTTCTGCATCAAGAATTGTCATGCGTGCATCTACAATCCAGCTTCCTCCACCTGGCTGGGTTGTATAGAGTTGTTCTTCGTCGATATCATATTCATCTGCGATATCCCCAACAATCTCTTCGAGAATATCCTCCATAGTCACAACACCCTCAGTTCCGCCATACTCATCAACAACGATCGCCATATGCATCTGTTTTGAACGGAATTCTTGCAATAATTGAGCGACCTTTTTCGTTTCAGGAGTATAAAAAACCCCTTTTGTGATCGTTTCAATGGGCCCATGCATCAGAGAGCTATCTTTTTTACCCTCTAAGCAATCCATGTAAAGCTGAAGAATATCTTTAAACATGAGAACCCCGATAATGTTATCTACCGTGTCTCGGAAGACAGGTACACGGCTATAGCCCTCACTCGTAAGCTCTTGCGCTGCGTCTTGAATCTTAGTGTCAGCGGGTAGTATGAAAAGATCCACCCGTGGGACCATCACTTCCCTGACAATCCGGTCTTTAAATTTAACAACTGATTCAATGAGTTTTTTATCTGCAGGGCTGAGCTTTCCCTTGACATCGGCGTCATGTAAAATTTGTACGATGGTTTCTTTCATCTCTTCAACAGAGCCACCACTCTCGTCTAGTCTTTTTTTCGTTGCGATTTCAGCTAATTTTAAAAAGACAAACGAGAAGGGGAAGGAGAGATAAAGGAAGAAAGAAGCAAAAGGCAACGAAAGTGCTAAAGCGTGTTCGGGTGTCCAAATGGCCCAAAGACGGGGGAAGAAATCGCCCACAAGTAAGATGACAAATAAAAGGATCAATAAAATGATGATCATTGCAGAAAACAGATAGGGTTCATAGAAAATCAGCCCTATAGCTGCACTCGTAACAAAACCTAACCTCGCTAAATTTTCACTTAATGTTGCAGCAAAAATTAAAAGCTCAAAACGGCACTTTTTATTAAAAAGGGCATTGAGTAGAGAGTAATAGAACCTAGCCGGGTATTTTCTGATAACTTCCAGCGATCGAGTCTCTCCTAAGCGTGTAAGAGAGTGCGTCACCGTTGTTAAAAAGAAGGCCCAAATTAAAAAAAAGAGACAAAAAAGAATCGAACTTGTGAATGCCATTCCTTATGACTGAACCTAAACACCTAAAAAATATGATTATAAAGAACTAGAGAGCACTTCGTCAAATTGTATTACAAAGTTTTGCGACGAGGCTGAGTACTTTTGAGAATAAGATCCTTAGACACAAGGTTTTTCATATGTTTTTTTTCGGCGGCACGCATCACGGTTTGATCAGTTTCGCCGAGATCATCATAACCTAGTAAATGCAGCAACCCATGCACAAGGTAAAGAGTGGTTTCTTGATAAGGATCTCCATTTTTTTCCTTAGAGATATATTCAAGGGCTGTTTGTGGGCATATAAAAATCTCTCCTAGAATATGATAGTCACTTTTTTGGGTGCCATCGATGGGGAAAGAGATGCAGTCTGTAGGGGAGGGATCATGAAAAAATTCAGCGTGGAGGCGGCAAATTTCTTGAGTCGAAACAAAATAAACCGCCACCTCATTCGTTTCAACCCCCTCGACTACAAGAACTTCTTTAACAACTGATTTAACAGATTGTGCTGAGAGACTTAAGTTTTTTTGTTGGTTGAATACCAGTACTTTCACAACTTAAGCAAGTGTGGGCGTTTTAGGCAAACCTGTCACACGCTTATTTTTTTCTTTGCTCCAGCGGCCTAGCTTTTTCAAAACTTCGACCCGCTCAAAACGCTTGAGGACATTCCGTTTTTTGCCTCCTTTAGTCGATTTTCCGTAACTGTTGTGACGAGACATATTGTACCTTTACTTGATTTTTGGGATAAAAACAGAATTGTTGCCATCTACAGCATTGGCGTGTTGCTTATATCCATTGGGGAGATGGTCTTGTTTAGTGCCAGTTTTTGCACCTGGTAATCTTGGGCGTCTTGGGGAAATCGCTCTGCGCTCACCCTTTTTACTCATTCGTGTCATATTCTACCTCGTTAAACCGGCTATTTTAAGACTCTGCTTCAAAAAATGCAAGCCTGCATCTTGCAGCCGATGGCAAATTTTTAATTGGCTATCGCTTATTCGGCTTCTTGACGCTCTCGTATGTTTAAAATAGGTTTAATTAAGCAAGCAATCGTTGCGATCAATCCGAAAGATCCAAAAATACTGCTCATAATAATAGACATATTCATCTGAGTTTCTAGGGAGAAATCAAAAGGGTTCCATACTTGATACCAGGCCATAGTGCAATAATATAACCCTACGCTAAGGGCCGCAATGGCCAGCAAACCAACGACCAAAATTTTGGCGATCGAGGCAACATCACCTGCATTGGTATCTTCTTCAAATGGTGAGGGACCGCACAAGGTGCTGCAACAGCTCACTAAACAAGACATAGAAAATCTCCTTTTTTTAGTAATTATTATAATCAAAGCTGTTTTATTTTTTGAAAAAAAAGAAATTTTTTGATAAAGAGCGCTAACTGTGGAAAGAATCGTGTCTTATTCTTCAAAATGTTTCTAAAAAAAAGCAAACCTGATGCGTATACCTCTTAATGGCTACGCTCGTGTAAACGCATGATTGGTTTAGCTACTCTTAAAACTGTGTTGATCACTACATAAATCCCGAACATGCAGATTCCCGCAATACTTAATCCATCAAAAGATGCCATATTAGCATAATAACAGCATACAGCGCAGGCAGCGATGAGCAGCAAACCAAGAATGGAAACTTTAACGATTGTAGCTACATCACCTGCATTCGTATCTTCATTAAATGGAGATGAACCGCAAAACCAATCTTCCAATCTATCGTAACAATTATCGCAGCCATTTGAAAATCTTAGACAACAAGCCATAATAAGTTCTCTTTTTTTGATTTTTTATGTATTATAATCTAGGTTATCTTATCTTTGCAGAGAAATTTATGATCACACCTATTCCTGAAGGCCCTATCACTTCGCTTTCAAACGATCACCTCATTTACATATTTGAGAAGTTGTCTATATTAGAAAATTTTTCATCCATAAGTTGCGTTTGCCAAAAATGGAAAGAATTCAGTGAAAATAATATTTTTTGGAGACCTATTGCACGCAGTCTACGTGAGGAATTTGATGGAAGCGAACCGATTTTTTCTCAAATTAAAAATGATGTAAAATTAAAGTTGCTTCAATTAAAAGAAGCCGATCAATTTGTAGATTTCAAAGAAACAAAAGCTAGAGAATTTGACTCGCGAATTTATAATGTTTATTTTGATTTTTCGATGAATAAGAATAAAAAAGATGAACATATTATCAATATTAATAACGCTGCATTGGACAAAATAGAGAGGTGTCAGAAAGTAGAAGTAGGATTTTATGCTTGTCTTTTTTTATCTCGCATCAAAATATCCACTTTAGAGCGGGCAGCTCATTATGCGTCTCAACTAACTGAAAAAACTGATTCATCAAAACACTTTGTTGTTTTAATAAGGGAAGCTATCCAACAAGGCTACCTTGATGAAGCGAGGCAATGGATGTTACAGATCAAAAAAAACGATATTCTTGAATTATCTCGAGCAAGGTTTGTTTTCGTTATAGAGTACTCACAGACGGGTAAAATTGATGAGTGTATTAAAGAGATTCGATTGATGGACGATAAAGATCAAAAACATCAGGCAATTGAGTTAACTTTAGACTTTATTCCAAAAGAAAATTATCCGCTTAGAGAAGAAGTGATCCTTCTAGATAGCGACCCTTACTTAAGTCTTTTTCATCTCATTGATGAGCTAGTCACCCACAATAAAAAGCAACTGGCTCAAGCTGTTTTTTTGAGAAATTTTGAGATATTAAATCATCCTCCTGATTGTTTTTTAGATACTCAAGTTCAAATGGATGTTTGGTTTGGGCGTGCTCCAGAAGCATTTGAAAGAATCAAAAAATTAGATATGAGTCAGAAAAAGAATCAGAGGCAGCTCTTGATTTTTAGAGAAGAGCTGAACCGTACAGATCCCCATTCACCGCTCATCCCAGAAGTGCTCGAAAGGGTTCATTCAGCTGGTTTATCATTGGGTGAGATCACGCCGCAGGAGATGATGTATTTAAAAGCCTCATCCACTTTCATATCGAGGTAGGAAATCTCATTTTCATGGTACATGATCAGGAAGCCGGACGTAGGGTTGGGGGTTGTCGGAATAAAAACCGTGATCAGTTTCTGTTGAGTGGTTGTTTCACAGATGGATGGAGGGGATCCGCTGATGAGGCCTAAGCAGTAAGAGCCTGATGTGGGAAATTTCACCATAACGACTTGCTTGAATGATTGGGATGTAGAGCCAAGTAGTGTATTAATCAGTTGTTGTGCCGATTTATACACTGTTTTGATGAAAGGGATCCGGTGGAGAACATAATCATAAAGGGAGAGGATCGATTTAAAGACAACGATTCTTGCTAAAAAGCCCAGCATGACTGTGAAAACAAAAAGGGCAAATAACAGAAAAATCTTAAGGGCAAAATGGATCAGGGCTTCGTACTGTAGATACCAAGGGTGATGGTTAAAGAAACGATCTATGATCGCCACAAATGGACCTGTTAGCAAATCCATGATAAAGACCAGGACAATCACAGTAATTGTGATGGGAAGCAAAATCACAAGTCCTGTCAGGAAATATTTTTTCATTTTTTTCGCTGCTTTTTAGAGATTTGGAGAAGTGTCCAGAGCGTTTGGCGGGTGACAAGATCCACTTGAGTGAGCTGCACCTGGATTTTATCGCCTACCCTCAGTCCTGTTCTTGAAAGGGGTAAAAAACCTTCATAGAGAATTTCTTTAAGATCAAACAGAACCCCAAAGGGTTTAATAGCCACAACAACGGCTTCATAGATATCATGCCCGATTTGAGCCTTAGCCACTAAATAGCGCATTTTTTTGAGCTGTAAAACAGATCCTTCTGCTTTGGCTGAAAGACGTTCCCGTTCAGAACATCGATTTGCAATTTCTTCCAATTCATCTACGTCCTTGCTCTCATCAAACAAGGCTCTATGGACAATAAGATCGATATATCTACGAATAGGGCTTGTAAAATGGGTGTAATGCTCAAGCCCTAGTCCATAATGACCAACATTTTGCGTGGAGTAGCTCGCAAGTTTCATGCTTTTGATGAAAGCAGTGGCTAAAAATTCTCCGAAGGGTGAGCCCCGGGCTTCATCAAAAAGCGTTTGCAATTCTTCCGTTGATGGGTCCGCGGCGATATTAAAGCCCAGTGTTGCAGCGGTAGAGGCAAAATCGCGTAAGTTTTCTGGGTTTGGCTCTTCGTGGATACGATAGGTTAGCGGTTTTCCTTGATGGTTAAGATGAGTGGCAACCATTTCATTTGCCAAAAGCATGTATTCCTCAACCAATTGGTGGGTAATATCATATTCTATAATGTTGATCCCTGTGACATTACCTTTTGAGTCCAAATGAAGCGTTAAATCAGGTAACGCAAATTCGATGCTTCCTCTTTCATACCTCTTTTTTTTGAGCGCTTGGCAAAGGGTCACCATTAACTCCAAGTCTTTCTTAAATTTACTTCTTTTATGACCGTCGAGTACTTCCTTAGCTTCTAGATAGGTAAACCTTTTATGGCTTCGGATGACACTGCGGCACATGCGATAGGTGAGCACATTACCTTGTCTGTCTAGCGTCATGAGCACCGAAACCGCCAGACGATTGACATCAGGCTTTAAACTGCACAGATGGCTGGATAGCTCGTGGGGGAGCATGGGTACAACAGTTCCAGGAAAATAGACCGAATTGCATCTTTGTTTTGCCTCTAAATCTAATGAAGTTCCAGGTTTAACATAGTGTGATACATCTGCGATATGAACCCCTAAAGCATAGTTCCCATCGGGATCCTCCGAAAGGGAAAGGGCATCATCATAGTCTTTCGCAGTATCAGGATCGATAGTAAAACAGACAAGATCTCGCAAATCTTCCCGGTCTTTAAAGTCCTGAGAGGAGACATGCTGACCGTAGCTTTTGGCTTCTTCTAATGTTTCTTCTGAAAATTGTGCATTGAGCTCAAACTCTTCGATCGCTGCTGCAACATCGCAAGAAGGGTCGGAAATGTGTCCAATATAGCGACTCATTTCCCCTAAAGGCTCCCTTCTTTTACCTCCCCAATCGAGCACATGGATCATGATCCGATCTCCCAAGATTAATTCTCTTTCCGAAGAGGGGAGGATGCGCATCGAAACTTTTTCACCTAAAAGGGGAGCGAAGGCAAAGATTTGATTTTTGCGTCCTGTGTAAGTAATGATCCCTGCCAGATGGGACCTTCCTCGTTGTAAAATTTTCAATACACGACCCTCTGGGCCTTTGTCTGAACGCATGGAGGGGCTGACTGAAACTTCAACAACATCTCCATCCACTGCGCCTTGGGTGCATTGACGGGGAATAAAAATATCTTCAGGGAAATATTTTCGGTTTTCAGGGATAAGAAAGCCAAACCCGCGCGGATGGATGCGGATTGTTCCGGTGGCTGTTTTGGATACCGATTTTTTTTTAGGTCTTTTTTTATGCATGGGAGTCAATGATAACATAGCAAACGAAAACATTGTCTCTTTTTTTATTTCAGCTATAATAGACCTCTCATGTCAAGCTTCTTATCCGCTTCTACCCTTTGTATGGTCAAACAGCATAGTGATCCTCAAGAGATCCTGTGTTCAGCTCGTGTAGACAAAGTTTCAGCACTTGTCGTCGCTCTGTTGGGAAGTGTTCTGATAGCGGCTGGGTTTTATTTACTTTTCGGAAGTGTTGGAACAATTCCTGCTTTGACCTCTGGAGCTTTTTTTCTTCTCTCAGGCACTGCCGTGCTTATTTTGAGTTTATTTTATTTTTCAAGATTATATTAATAAGAAATTTATGTTATTATGATATAATAAGCTTAATTAATTTTTTAATTATTGATTATATAGATGCACTCAATCCCAGTTTCCCCTAAAATGTGCGCCTTATGGCGTTTCAAGTCAGTCGGGATCAATTAGCAGGTGGGGATACCCTTAATGGGATCCCTGCTTTCGGTTTTCGGAAAATGGATATCGTAGTGGCTGGTGACACCCATACGTGTCATGTCGTAGCTCTCGCTTTTTTTGCAGTGCTTTTTGTGAGTGGAGCCGCAAGCTTATGTGTGCTGGGAGGCTATCCTATTCAAACGGCCTATCTCATTCCAGGTGTTTTATGTGCTTTGGCAGCATTGGGATGTGTGGGAAGCGCTGTTTATCTAATGACCTGTTCTTTGCAAAAGCAACAGCTGATGAAAGAGAATCTCTCCGATCAAAAAAAGAAAGTTATTTCACTCGATGAGATGTTGCGGGCTATGAAACTTCCCGTAACTCAAACACAGCAGATCCGAGGGGCTCTTATGACATTTTCAACCCAGCAACGGAGCGAATTCACTCAAACCATCTATCAAAACTATGAAGCCAATCAAGCACCTGATGACCTCAAGATTTTAATCGCCTGCGCCGCTTTTCCTGAAAACTTTGAATCACTCCCTTTTTTAGAAAAGCCGAGAGACTTTGTGTATGTTTTATTAGAAAATTTTGAAAAGAATGGAGTCACTGAAGAATTCCTCACCAAAATAGGAAACACTGTGGGTTTGCCCACAACAGAGGCTGAAAGTCTTATTATGGCACGTTATCCTTACTTCAGAACAAAAGATGAAAAAATGGCCTATGCCCTTTTGTCCTATCTCCCAGAAGATTGGCCTGATCATGAAGCTGAGCTCAAAGAAATGTTTGATATGATATCAGCAGGCAACCAAGGTGTGAAAAACCGCCATCCCATGACTTCTTTACTCCATTCGCTCGGTTAAATCACTTTTTTCTAATCTCTATGTTTGCTACCCTTTTTCTCAAAAAGTACGTCTATGCATTACGATCCCCATCTTATTGAGAAAAAATGGCAAAAAAAGTGGAAAGAGACCAAACCTTTCAAAGCTTTTGAAGACCCTTCTAAGCCTAAATATTATGTTCTTGATATGTTTCCATACCCATCTGGGTCTGGCCTTCATGTAGGGCATTTGATTGGGTACACCGCCACTGATATTATAGCCCGCTATAAAATGGCGCGCGGTTTTTCTGTTTTGCATCCCATGGGATGGGATAGCTTTGGGCTTCCTGCTGAGCAGTATGCCATCCGCACAGGTACCCACCCTGCCATCACAACTCATGCCAATGTCAAGAATTTCAAAAACCAACTGCAGCGTGTGGGATATGCTTACGATTGGGATCGGGAGTTCATGACAAGTGATCCCCACTACTACAAGTGGACCCAATGGATCTTCACGAAACTGTATGAGAAAGGGCTTGCTTACCAAGCTAACATGCTTGTTAATTGGTGTCCCGCTTTGGGAACTGTTTTGGCAAACGAAGAAATTGAAGCAGGAAGGTCTAAAGAGGGGGGGCATCCCGTCGAACGTAGACCTCTCAGGCAATGGGTTCTCAAAATTACAGCCTACGCAGACAGGCTTCTCAGTGACCTGGATGAGGTGGATTGGCCTGAAGGGCTCAAAAGGTTGCAAAAAAACTGGATTGGACGCAGTGAAGGCGCTCAAATTGCTTTTCAACTCGCGGATGCAACTCACAAAATCGAAATTTTTACCACCTGCCCCCACACTATTTTTGGGGCCACTTATCTAGTTTTATCACCGGAACATCCCCTTGTTTCTTTGATCACAAAACCCTCTCAAAAACAGCCTGTGGAGGCTTATCAAAAAGCTTCAGCTGCAAAAAGCGATTTAGAGAGGACAGAGCTTGCCAAAGTGAAAACAGGCGTACCCACAGGAAGCTTTGCGGTCAATCCTGCCAACGGTGAAAACATACCCATTTGGATTGCTGATTATGTCATGATGGGATATGGCACAGGAGCCATTATGGCGGTTCCTGCCCACGATGAGCGGGATCATGAGTTTGCTCTGAGCTATGATTTACCCATTGTTTCAGTTGTAGACCCTTCTGGAATATGCTGTGACAGTGTACATGCCGATTTAAATCTCAATGGTCTTGCAGTAGATTCAGCCTTTGAAAAGGTTATCGAATGGGCTGAAAGGCGTGAGATAGGAAAACGCAAAGTCAATTATAAACTGCGCGACTGGCTTTTTTCCCGTCAACGGTACTGGGGAGAGCCGATCCCTATCCTCCATTTTGAAGATGACACTATTCGGGCTTTAGATCTCGACGAGCTTCCCTTAGAGCCTCCAGAGGTATTGGAGTATAAGCCCAGTCCAACAGGGGAGAGCCCCTTGGCAAAAATTCAAGATTGGGTTGAAGTTTTAGATCCTAAAACAAGTAAACCGGCTAAGCGGGAAACCAACACAATGCCCCAATGGGCAGGGTCATGCTGGTATTATTTAAGGTTTTGTGATCCTCATAACGATACAAAAGCATGGGATCCTGAAAAAGAGAAATATTGGATGTCTGTAGACCTTTATGTGGGGGGGGCTGAGCATGCTGTGTTACACCTTTTATACGCGCGCTTTTGGCACAAGGTTCTTTATGATTGCGGCTTTGTTTCAACATCTGAGCCATTTCATCGTCTTGTCAACCAAGGTTTGATCATCGCAAGATCTTATCAAAAAGAAAACGGGGTTTATGTGCCACCTGAAGAAGTGGTAGAGCGTGATGGTAAATATGTCCATTGGGAAACAGGGGAGGAGCTGCGCAGCCATATCGATAAGATGTCGAAATCGAAGCTCAATGGCGTTTCTCCTGATGAAGTGATTGAAGAATTTGGAGCTGATGCGCTCAGGCTTTATTCTATGTTCATGGGGCCCATTGAAAAAGAAAAAATTTGGCATACTGAAGGGGTGAGTGGTTGTAGGCGGTTCCTCAACCGTTTTTATGACATGGCATTTTCAGAAAAAGTCCAAGACAAGGATACCCAAGAGGGTCTTAAACTGGCTCACAAACTTGTTCAAGGGGTTACTGAAGATATCGAGAAATTGCTTTTGAATACCACCATTTCAAAGTTAATGGAATTTCTCAATGACTTTACCAAGTTAAGTGTCTACCCTAGAAACGCGGTTAAAATGGCCGTGCAAATGTTAGCTCCCTTAGCCCCTCATATGGCTGAAGAGATTTGGGAGCATTTAGGGGAAAAAGGTTCTGTCACGCATGCTGCTTGGCCGAGCTATGATCCAAGCTATTTAGTTGAAGAAAATGTTCTTTATATTGTGCAGATTAATGGAAAAGTGCGCGGTCGCTACACATTACCCAAAGATGCCACGCAAGAGGTTGTTTTAGACGTCGTCAAAAGCGATCCAGCCCTTGAGAAGTATTTACAAGGCGAGATCAAAAAAATTGTCTTTATTCCAGGAAAAATTTTAAATCTAGTTGTAGGATGATTTTTAGTTTTTTTTATGATCTCTGTTTACATCTATACGTTTTGTTAAGCTTACCGCGCATTCTGAGAAATTGGGGAAAATACAAAAATAATTTTCCTCAACGTTTTGGCAAAGGTTTCCCACGCATAGATAAAGACGGGAAACAACTCATCTGGTTGCATGCTGTTTCTCTTGGCGAAACAAAAGCAGTAGCCCCTTTAATCAAAAAATTCAAAGACCTGCCCAATCCTCCACTGGTCCTTCTGTCTACAACAACAGAAACAGGGCATGCTGAAGGACTCAAAAGTGCTCCACAAGCTGATTTTCATGTCTTTTTACCTTTCGACTTCAAGTATGTTATCAGACCTATCCTGAAACAAACAAAGCCTGACTATGTGATTTTGACTGAAACTGATTTTTGGTATCACTTCCAAAGCATTGCCAAAAAGTGCGGGGCACGCCTTTTCGTTATCAACGGGAAAATTTCAAAGCGCTCATTTAGCCGGTTGGCAAAATTCCCCTTTTTGGCCCGTCAGCTACTGGGTTCAATTGAACACTTTTATCTTCAAGGGGAGCTTTACCAAAAACGTTTCGCAACATTAGGTATTCCTAAAAATAAACTCACAGTCACCGGCAACATTAAGCTCGATACAGCAATCCAAATATGTGACACATCTTCTCTCAAGGAGAAATTGAAACTCACAACAGAGCCAGTCCTTTCCCTTGGATCTACCCATGATCCCGAAGAAAAAATTTGGTTAGAAGCTCTAAAACAACTTTGGCTGACTATTCCTCAGCTTAAAGTATTACTCGTCCCTCGCCACCCCGAGCGTTTTCAGACTGTAGCCTCCCTTCTCGAATCTCATGCCATACCCTATGCCCGTTGGAGCAAAGGGGAAACTTTCCAAAATGCGCGTATTCTACTTGTCGATACCATGGGCTTGCTGCGAGAATGTTATCAAATTTCCGATATCGCATTTGTGGGGGGAAGCTTCACACCAAAAGTAGGGGGTCACAACATCCTTGAGCCTAGTTTCTATGGAAAACCTGTCCTTTTTGGCCCCCACATGCATTCCCAGCCAGACTTAACGGATCTTGCTATCTCCTACAAATCAGGCCTCCAAATCACCCCAGAGCAGATTGTCTCCACCCTCCAAACCCTGCTGACTCATCCAGAACAACTCAACTCGCTCGGCACTGCTGGCAAAGTACTCACGCAAGATTCCAAAGGTGCACTCGAGAAAACGTGCCATTCACTTTTCCCTTTGCTCCAAATGCACACACCATGTTAACATCACTCACTTATCGCGGGATGGAGCAGTGGTTAGCTCGTTGGGCTCATAACCCAAAGGCCGGAGGTTCGAATCCTTCTCCCGCTATTTCCGCCTCAGCATCCGCTGAGGCTTTTTTTCTGGCGGCATAGCTCAGTTGGTTAGAGCAACGGAATCATAATCCGTGGGTCGTTGGTTCAAGTCCGACTGCCGCTACACCTTTAAGTTGCGTTCAATCAAAGAGTTGCTTATGAATTCAACTCCCACCCAAACCGAGACTTTAGATACTGAGGCCCACTTCTAGCCCACTGATTCGCTAGCAACTGCAGCACATGGCAGCAATCCAAGGAAAGCTGACATGCGTGGAATCTTAAAACGTAAAAATAAAAATAGTGGTTATAGCTATCGGGCTCAAGTAAGGAGTTTGAACTGAGTTGAATCTTTGTACGGGTTCATCTCCAACAGCAACAGGAGGCGACACAAATTCTACGAACCATTGACACCCTTCATGTTTGAAATATTTCTGCTTCTCTATAAAACCGAGCTCTGCCAGAGCTTTTTTGACTTTTTTCATGTCAACATACGTGATGTAGTCAAGATCATAGGACTGGTATAGGTTTTCAGAATAGATCGTCACGCAAGCACCGCCAACCAAAATCGTATCAATGTCCTTCTTCCTAAGCTCCTCAGAGAGGTATCCTGCCAGGTCACGTAATGAAATGGTAGCCCAATCAATCATAGAGGCTTCCCTTGTCGGCGCGGGCGCTTCCGGACTACAGGTTCATAGTATTTTTCACGGATGTCATCTGGAAGGAAAGAATAGGTTTTCTCTAAAAAAGCTTTTAAATCAGTTAAAAAGGGATATCTAGGATTAAATTGATAGATTAATGTTTTTCCTTCTCTGTGGCCAATAATCACCCCACCCCTTTCTAGTCTCCCCAGAGCCCTTTGAAAACTATATAGGGGCATTTGAAAGGTCTCTTTGAGTTGTGATGGATAGCATTTTTGATTTATTACGAGATAAAATAGCACCTTTTCAATTACAGGATTTCCGAATAGAGATTCTAACATATCCACCACTATTTTTGGTCATATCACCAAAAACTTTGGTTGATTGTCAAGAAGCAAAGATGTTAATGAATCCAAAGATGTAGTAGTCAAACCTTTAATTTTTAACAGATTAAAAAATGAAGGTTTGAAATAGACAAAAATTAATCAAGATTTTATAACCTCCTTTTCAAGTGCGGGGTATACTTACCATATGAGTAATGCTATTTGTGATTTTTGCGACGCTTGTTTTTGTAGCTCTGCACCTTTTCAAGAGGGGACAAAAGCAGGGGTCGCTTTCACAATAGCAAAACGCCTTGTAATCGGTCTTATTGTGACGACTGCCTTAGCTGCTGGAGTTTATTTTGCTAAAATGGCAATTTATAGCTCGTTTGATTGGGCTATAGCTACAAAGATGGGTTTTTCTATTGCAACCTCTTGTATTATTGGACTAATGTGTCTTGCTGGTACTGCTGGAGCCGTTAGTGCAGCTAAAGAAAAATGGCCTAGCAACGAAGATCTTAAAGTCTAATTGTTTTTCTTCAATCGTTCACAACGCATTCATCTATGCTGATCTGTTTCTTATATCGTCACTGAGAAGTGGGAATGTTTTCCTCAAATACAACCAATTAAAAGTTCTAAGTGCATCCCATGCGAGGAAGTGCGCGGTCAAAAAAATCGTTGTAATGCAACAGTATCTCGATACCTAGCCTCTCTTTCCCATGTGCTAAGTTTAGCTGTAAAAAAATGGCAATGGCTTCATGAAAATCCATGCCTTAAGGTTAAAAAACCAAAAGAAGCGCCAGGCTGTGTTCGTTACCTCAGTAAAAATGAATTATCTGCTCTTTTACAGGTTTGCCAAACTAGTAGAAATCCAGATCTGTATCTTATTGTACTGATCGCATTGACGACAGGTGCAAGAAAGTCTGAAATTCTTGAACTCAAGTGGAAGGATGTCGATTTTGATCACTGTCTTTTTCACTTTCGGGATACCAAAAACGGTGAAGACCGTTCTGTTCCCTCAAGTGAGCAAATTATTCAAATCCTAAAGGAAAAACTATGACAATGCCATTAACCAAGAAAGCAAATAAGCCCAATAGCAAAAACCAAACTATGGTAGCCATTCAAAAGTTGAGTGGTGTCGAAAATTGCGAACTTGCAGCTGAGCTTATTTGCTTGGGAGCAGATGCTGCACATGATTGTTCAAAAGCGGTTGATTTAACGCTAAATACTCTTAGAGAAGAAAAACCTAAGGATGTCACTGAAATGCGTTTAATTCTGCAAGCTCATGCATTATTTACTCAAGGAATGAAAAATTTGGCTCGAGCTGAAGAAGCAGAGTTATCTTATCGAGCAGAATTACGGATGAAGTTTGCAATGAAGCTATTACGCCTACACAATGAAACCATTGAGAGTTTAAATCGTTACCGTCGACGTGGGGAGCAAACTATGGTGGTGCAGCATCAATATGTTCAAGTCAATGAGGGTGGAAAAGCGATCGTTTTTGGATCAGAATAAAGAGCTGCCAATGACTCAATGTCCTCTGGCTTCCATGGGCGCAATAACAAACGATCCGTCTTGATCGTCCGTTCAAAAATCTCTATTTTCATTTCTTCAGCTCTTGTAAAATGGTCTTTTAAAATTTTTTGGTTCCTTTAAGACAAAAGTGCAGCGCATAAGAAAATAAAAACATTTATATTAAACAAGTTGTGACTAAAAATCCATAAACATCTTAAAGACAAAGCTAGAGAGAATACCGATTTGAAAATTGAATTTCTCACTGATCAAAAGCACTTGATCTCTGAGCTCGCTCAGCTTCTGTATCAACAGTTTGGGTACTTAGTACCCCATCGTACGATCAAGATTTCGAAGATCGGATGCTAAGCCATTGTAACAAAGATTGTTTACCAATGGCATTTGTTGCAGTGGAGGGTGGTAACTGATCGGTACCTTCAGCCTCAGGCAGCATGATATGGAAACGCATAAGCACCTCTCTCAATGGATAGGCAGCGTTTTTTGCAAGACGAAACGAAGGTATTGGCACTGAATTGATGCAGCAGGCAGAAATCTTATGTAAGCAGTATAGCATCGCAACTCTCTATCTTTTCACTCCAGTCAAGCAGGCATGGTATCTTAAACTTGGATGGGAGCGGCTCGAAGCAACAATTTTCAGTAATCATCCCGTCACAGTAATGAAAAAAAATGTGACTATCCATTAACATCTTTAGTTTTTTAATGCTACAAACCATAATGCAAAGATGAAACAAAATATTATCGAACTTCCTGAAATTAAGTTAATTGGGATTAGTATGTGTACAAGCTATACCCAAGAACTCGACAAGATGAAGGGCAATATTTTCCCCTGCGTACAACGCTATTTTCATGGAGCGTTTTTTGAGAAAATTCCCCATAGGAAAAAGCCAGGAACCACATTTTGCGCCTATACGGGTTACGAATCGGACTATTTGGGAGCCTATACCTACTTCATTGGCGAAGAGGTCACTTCATTCAATCATTTGCCTGAAGGATTCCAGCAGATGACTATTCCACTTCAGCGCTATGCCAAATTTACAACCAATCCTGCCCCTATGCCTGATGTCATTGTGAATGCATGGAAAGAAATTTGGAAAAAATCTCCAAAAGAATTAGGTGGAACACGGGCTTATCAGACAGACTTTGAGATTTATGATGAAAGAGCAGCCGACCATCAAAAAATTGTCCTAGACGTTTACGTGGGGATTAAACCTGAGAAATAGAAGATGTTTGTCCAAAAAGACTTTGAAATAGAAACGGTATTGAGCAAGCCTCTTATGGCCCACCTATCTACAGTGGAGCAGGGAGAACCAAGAGACTCTCCAGTCTGGTTTATTTGGGAAGACTTAAGCCTTTGGCTCTTTGGAACCCATAAAGATAGTTTTGTTAAACGGCTTGAACAAGAGCCTCGATGTGCCATCGGCATCGTTGACTTTGATGTGCACAAAGGGATTCTCAAACATGTTGGGATACGTGGGATAGCTCATATAATGGACGTGGATCATGTGCGATTAATGAGATTTATATCCAAATATTTAGGAGAAGATAAAAAGAATTGGAACGAGTGGTTTTGCGAACACATAGTGAACCCCCTAAATATTATGGTGAGAATTTTACCTCAAACGATCGTTGCAAAAGATGGGTCATTTTTTAAAACAGGCCCACGCCTTGCGAGTTCGGAATAACTTCCATGGAACATAAAACCCAAATACTTGAATGTATCAATTTAATTAAGGAGATATTTGAGAAAGATCTGCTTGGGATGTATTTATTTGGATCATCGATATTAGGCGGCCTTCAAAAATATAGTGATATTGATCTATTCGTTGTTTCAAGTAGAGCAACATCTTGCGAAGAAAAAGCTAAGCTTGAAATGGCCTTGCTTCAAATTTCCGGCATTTATATGAAAAGCAAAAAATTACCTATTGAAATGACAATAGTTGAGAAATCTGAAATTAATCCTTGGCGTTATCCACCTAAATTTGATTTTCAATATGGTGAGTGGTTACGTAAACAATTTGAGCACGGGAATGTAGAACCATGGTCAACTAAAGAAATGCCTGATCTTGCAGTGCTCATCACTCAAATTTTATTAGCTTGTAAAAAGTTAGTAGGTGCCGATCCAGAACAATTACTTTGCAAAGTGCCTTATAAAGATTTTATGACTGCTATAATAGATGTATTACCCGATTTAAGGTCAGATCTAGATAGTGATGTTCGTAATGTTTTATTAACGCTTGCCCGAATTTGGAGCACTGTGGCAACTGACGCGATTCGTTCCAAGCCAGGTGCAGCAGACTGGGTGATTAATCATCTGCCTGAAAAATATCGACCAGTTATGGAACGAGCAAAGGCAATTTGCAAAGGAGAACAAAAGGAACATTGGGACGACATACAAGAGGTTATAAAACCTTGCGCTGATTTTATATTAATCGAAATAAATAATACAATTACTGAAAGTAATTTATCCGACACCAATAATAGATCTATTAAGATTGCTTAGGTGAGTTTATGGCAAGTTGATGCCCTGCATCTCATTGCTAAATGGAGTTATACATGAACAACGTGAAGAATAAATGAAAAAGACATCCTTGCGGTTAGAACACCACAATACTATTCCTAAAGAATATGAAGAGATTCTTTATCAGGGGATAAGCAGTGATGCTTTTGATGCAAAAGGATTCCTTCCGATGCGCTCATTTAGCATTTTTATCAAAGATCAAGGAGAAAATGTCATAGGAGGAGTCTCTGGAACTGTATTATTTGGGTCTCTCTATGTAGATTCACTTTGGGTAAATAAAAATTTACGACATCAAGGATGGGGAAGCCAGTTGATGCACGAAGCAGAAAAAATCGGAAGAGAGCAAGGTGTATCATTTGTCACACTCAATACAATGACTGGCAAGCTCTCCCTTTTTATCAAAAACTAGGATACTCAATTGAATTCACGCGAGAAGGCTACTCACAAGGCTCAAAAATGTTTATGTTGAGAAAAAATTTGTGATAATTAGCAGTCAGGCCAGATCGTTTGCAAGGCGTATTATTGAGAAATGACAAAAAAACAAATTTATACAACCATTCACGATCTTATTGCCGCCATCAATCCCTTGGATCAACTTGAGGAGCAGCATATCCAGTTTGCGCTCCAATGGATTGAGTCAGGTGTTGAGATTTTTCGTCTTGAAAAACCAGCCATTCCTTATACACATTTGGTCTGCTATTTTGTCCTCTTCGATCCTGAAACCAATCAAATTCTTTTAACGGCTCACAGAAAATCTGGTCTATGGCTTCCTGCAGGCGGGCATGTTGAGCTTGATGAGCATCCCATGACGACTGTTACAAGAGAAGCAAAAGAAGAGCTGGGAATTGAAGCAGAGTTTTTGTTTGAGGATCCCTTTTTCCTAACAATAGCAAAAACTGTGGGAGCCTCTCAGCACACAGACGTATCACTTTGGTACCTCCTGAAAGGGAGCAGCAGTATCCCATACAATTATGATCGGGAAGAATTTGATCAAATTCATTGGTTTCGACCTCAAGAAATACCCTATTCCCTTTCAGATCCTCATATGAAGAGGCTAATCGATAAGCTCAATAAGTCACTTACTCTAAATAGTTATGAATCAACTGCTGTTGAGTATGCAACAAATACAAAAGCGCTCCATCCCTATTTGCAGGCGCAAAAGTTCATGAAGATGCTCTTTAACAAAGCAATGGTTATTGATATTGGCTGCGGGCCAGGTCGAGATGCCAAAGTTTTTCAAAAAAATGGTTTTCAAGTTACTGGCATAGATTTTTCTCCCAAAATGATCGCGATGGCAAAGCAGAAAGTTCCCCAAGCAGAATTTCATGTCATGGACATGGAGAAGCTTGACTTCTCTCCAGAGACATTTGATGGCGCCTGGGCGTCAGCTTCTTTTCTGCACATTCCTAAAATGAACACGCTGCAAGTATTCAAAAAGATTCACAATTTTCTAAAGCCAGGCGGAATTTTTTATCTTTCAGTCAAAAGGGGAGTCGGAGAAACCTTAGTGCAAGATAAGAGGTATGAAAATCGGCAGAAGTTTTGGTCTTTTTTTGAGACCCAAGAACTTGATAAGCTGCTAAAAGAGGCACAATTTGATCTATTAGACATGGAGTGTACAAATCCGACCTCAGCTTATGAAACGCATCCGATGATTCGTATTTTTTGCAGAAAGGGTGAAAAAGAATGAAAATAGGAGTACTTTCAGATACCCATGATCAAGGTGATTCCATTCGAAAAGCAGTAGAGCACTTTAATCAAGAAAACGTGGAGTGGGTCTTTCACTGTGGGGATTGGGTTTCACCATTCATTCTCTATTTTTTTCAAGGGTTGAAAGCTCCTTTGCGAGGCGTTTTTGGCAATAATGATGGAGATAAGTTCCGTCATTTGGCTTTCAAAAATAAATGGAATCTCAATTTGGAGTATGAAGAACGTTTTCTTGAGACAGAACTGGATAGCAAACACATTTGTGTTTTTCATGGGGATTATCCTGGATTAGTTGAGTCTCTGGTTACCTGTGGTAAATATGACGCTGTTTTTCATGGACATACGCATCTACGTATCAATGAACACATCGGCAAAACCCTTTCTTTAAATCCTGGATCCTTGATGAAGGAAACTTCTCCCACAGTTAAAGGAGCAAGCATTGCCATCTATGATACCCAAACACATTCAGCCACACACATTCTGCTCTAACAATGGCAAAGAAAATTCATTTTAAGCCACTAGATGAATCGCACTTTTCCTTAATCCATCAGTGGTTCAATAAGCCACATATTCAAGCATTTTATTCGCTGAGAGAGTGGGCATTAGATGAGGTACATCAAAAACTTGTTCCTTACCTTCGTGGAGAAAAACAAATTAAAAGTTTTATCATTTACCTTGAAGATAAGTCTATCGGCTACATTCAAAGCTATCCTGTTAAAGAGCACCCTTGGGAAAATCAAGAACTTCCTGAGGCCATTGTGAATGAAGCTGCTGGGTTTGATTTATTTATAGGAGAAGAAGATTGTCTACAGAAAGGATATGGCACTCAGATTGTCAAAAAGTTCCTGGATGCTCATGTTTGGCCAGTTTACCAATACTGTATTTCTGATTCCGATGTGCGAAATGAAGCTTCTCTTCTTTTGTTTAAAAAATGTGGTTTTAAAGAACACAAGAAAATAGAGACCATCAATGCTCTTAAGCAAAAGGTAACTCTTCAATTCTTCATAAAAAACAAAGATTCTTAGAGTTGCTCCTTAAACTTATCTCTGATTTTGAGCAAAATATCTTCATCAAGCGCAAAAGAACGGTCGTAGGGAGCAAAATTTTGTCCCCAACGCTGATCGTTAAAGTTGATGCCACAAAATTCTCGTGATTGCCTGTACCGGGGCACAAAATGTACATGAATTTTTTCAGAAACATTGCTGAGTGCAGCGTAGTTCATCTTGTCGGGTTGAAAGAGGGTTTTTAATGCCGCTTTTACCTTTCCACCGACTAGGAAAAACTCATCCCTGGCCTCTCCATTGACAGCCAAAAAGTCTTCGATACCCCGATCATTTTTTAGAAGAAGGAAGACTCTTCCAAGGTAGCACTGATTTTCGTGCAGATAGACATCCCAATGCTCATAAGATTTTATTTTAAGTTTCTCGTAATCCACAAAAGCTTAAACTGCATAAGAAATTTAAAATTCTTTCTTTCAAAATCTGCAGAGTATATAACCTATTGATTATATGCAATCTAAAAATTCGATAGATACAGCTCTTGTGCGGCGATTAGTGGCCATCCAATTTCCTCAATGGACAGATTTGCCTATCAGAGCTATTATCCCTAGTGGATGGGATAATAGAAGTTTTCGGCTTGGTGAGCAGATGCTGGTACGCTTACCAAGTGCAGCAGAATATGCAGTCCAAGTAGAAAAAGAACAGCAATGGTTGCCGAAGTTAGCACCCTTTTTGCCCTTTCAAATTCCAGTACCAATAGCGATTGGAGAGCCAGCAGATGGTTATCCTTGGAGGTGGTCTATCTATCGCTGGCTGGAAGGAGAGCCTGCAACTACAGCTCAAATAGTCAATCTATATGATTTTGCAAGCACACTCGCGGAATTTCTCTTTGCTTTACAACGAATTGATCCTACTGATGGTCCATTGCCTGGCCCACATAGTTTTTATCGTGGAGGTTCTCTCGTAATCTACGATGACGAAACCCGTCATGCAATCAAACTTTTAAAAAATAAAATCAATTCTGAAACAGCACTAAAAGTTTGGGAAACAGCACTAGCTTCAGCGTGGCAAAAATCGTTCGTTTGGGTTCATGGAGATATAAGTGCGGGCAATCTACTTGTAAAAGATGGAAAACTTTGTGCAGTTATTGATTTTGGGCAACTCACCGTTGGCGACCCTGCTTGTGATCTGGCTATTGCATGGACACTGTTTAAAAATGAAAGCCGCGAAATCTTCCGCGTAAAACTTGCCCTCGATTCCGACACATGGGCTCGTGGACGAGGCTGGACTTTGTGGAAGGCTTTAATTATCGCTGCTGGCCTTACAGAGACAAATAGTAGCGAAGGAAAGGAATGTTGGCGAATCATTGATGAAGTAATTGAGGATTATAAAATTAAGTATACAGAATAAATATCAAGAATACCATGACTGACTTAGATGCAGAACATTACCGCAACAATTCATCTACTCAATACACACTTGCGCATGAGATTCTGAGCACAATTAACTTTAAGGGAACTGAAACGATTTTAGATGTTGGATGTGGGGAGGGGAAAATAACTGCTGAGTTGTCAAAATGCGTTCCGCAAGGCAAGGTGATTGGGATTGATCCTTCTTCCTCAATGATTGATTTGGCAAATCAATCTTTTCCAAAAAGAGAGTATCCAAATTTAGAGTTTAAAAAAGTGGCAGCAGAAAAAGTCGAATACCAATTATCTGTGGATATTGCTTTAATCATGAATACTTTGCATTGGATCCGAGATCCGTTGACCGCTCTACGCAATTTGACAGCTGCCTTAAAACCTGGCGGAATGCTTTTCATTCTCACCTATCCAAAGGAATCTCCCTATTGGCAGTTTTTAGAAGCAACAGTACAAGAAATGGAGTGGGCACCCTATAGAGAGTTATCGGCTTTTAGAACAATCCATACCTCTCAAGAATATATGAACATGCTGACAAAAATGGGCTTAAAGATTGATCAGTACTCGTTAGATGAGGAAATTGCTGTTTACCCAACTCACGATGCTTTAAGCAACTATGTAAAAGGATGGTTGAACTGCTACATCCCTCTTCCTAAGGAATATGAGAATGCATTTCTCAAAAAAGCCGTCAATAGCGCATTCTCATTTTCCTTAAGCAGCAGTAGGCTAGAAATTCATTTGCCTTATTCAAAATTAAGCATAAAAGCACTGAAATAAACATGCGTTATATCTTAGCTTTACTCCCATCAGAGCAACAAAAAGCGGCCTACATCCAAGTCGCTCAAACTGTTTTTTCCCAAATCTGTGATGGTTATCTTCTTACAGAGAGAAAGAGCTTGCCGCACATTACCCTGGGTTCCTTTCAATGCGATGATGAAAAGTTATGCGAAATTTGTAAACACGTTGAACAGTGGCAAACTCAGAGCTGTTCGATACGCATGATGGGCCTAATGCTTAAAAAAGGAAAAATTCCTCCTCATCACTATTCTGTCAGCTTATCCATTGCTCGAGATCCTGCCATCTTACATCTCCATCATCTTACAGTGAATATTCTCAATAGTTTCAATATCGATACGATAAATCCGATTCAGGATCTTTATTTCCCTCACTTGACATTAGCAGGCATTCGTTTTGCACCCTCTGAAATCGTCTCCTTATCTTCTACAATAGACGATCTGATTGCGATGAAAGTCGACCCTTTTCATTTAGCTTTAGGAAAAGGGGATGATATAGGACAATACCTTGAAACTTTACGTGAGTTTAAGGAGACTCGATGATTAGTTTGATCTAGTAGGGGGGTTGATTCTCAAATTTTGACATAAAAGTTACCATTTTGGTATCATTTATGTATGGGGAATAAAGATCTTCTTTTTGAAATCGCAGATCGACATCAAGGCTACTTTACCAGCAAACAAGCTGAGGAATGCGGTTATTATCGTTCTCATTTTCAAAGATATATTAATTCCGGAGAATGGCTTAGGGAAAGGCGAGGGATTTACCGATTAGCTCGTTATCCTGTTACTGAGCGCCCTGAACTTGTCATATGGAGTCTATGGAGTCAAAATCGCAAAGGAGAAAATCAGGGTACTTGGTCTCATGAAACAGCTCTCGATATTTATGAGCTATCTGATGTAATGCCTTCTAAAATGCACTTAACAGTTCCTAATGCTTTTCGCAAGGGCATTGCTATTCCTAATGTATTAACGCTTCATTATGCTGATCTTAGAGAAGATGAAGTGCGTAGGCAGCAGGGATATCAGGTTACCACGCCGATCAGAACCCTGATTGATATCCTAGTCGATGGGAAATTATCTATTGATTTGATTGGTCAAGCAATCAGTGATGCATTGAAATCAGGATTAATTTCACGAACTGAACTAAATAATCACACTGAACTCAAGAAATTTTGCCATGATTACCAAATTTAAAACTCCAACTGATTTTCGAAAAAGCTTAGAAAACCGTCTTAAAAATTTGGCCAACCAGACGCATAATGACTTGCAACGCTTAAGGAGGACGGTGGCTTTTGATCGCTTGCTGGCCAGACTTTTGGATGCAAATGATACACCTTTTATACTCAAAGGCGGCTATGCCATGGAACTGCGATTCTCTAATGCCCGAGCTACTAAGGATATCGACCTTACATTTATCAAAAAGACCAATCAGTTGGTAAAAAATGTCATTCTTGAAGAGTTAAAAAATTTGTCTCTTAAAAATTTAGGTGATTTTTTTACTTATCAAATCGGAGATGCACAACTTGATCTGGAAAATGCTCCCTATGGAGGGGCACGGTATCCTGTATCCTCCTACATAGACGGTAAGCTTTTTGTCCGCTTTCAGCTAGATGTTGGTGGAGATGCTATTGTTTCCGAAACAGAAACCATACAGGGTAAGGATTGGCTTGGATTTTGTGGTATTCCTGCGCCGCTCCTAAAAATGATCTCCATCGAACAACAATTTGCCGAGAAACTACATGCTTATTCATTGCCACGCGCAGATCGAAAAAATACCCGTGTAAAAGATCTCATAGACATGTTGCTTTTGACGAATGTGCGTACTCTCGATTTCAACTGCCTAAAAAGGGCACTTGAGCAAGTCTTCAAGGTCAGAAATACACATTGTCTGCCTCCTGCTTTGGAGATGCCGCCTCCAGAATGGGAGAGGCCATATCTTGAGCTTGCTAAAGAGTGTAGTCTTAAAATGTCTATAAGTGAGACATTTTCACGGATAGTAAATATTTATGGGCTCATGTTAGGTTGATTCATTTTTTAGCCCATGGCATTATTTTGTAAATACAATTGCCGCTCATTAATCAAACATAACGCCATGTAATTGTTCTCTCAGCCTTTTTACTAGCTTTTATATGACCAGCTGCACACTCAATAGTTTTTTTCAGTAAAGCAATAGTGTTAGGCGTTCGGGGTTTGGCTAGAAATGTATCAATAACTTTTTTAAAAGGCATGTTTTCCTTAGGGATTTTTTGTAATCGGACGATTGCTTCATCAATTTTGTTTTGTTCCATGTCTAACAAAACTAAAGCATACATAGATTCTATGTGCCCTTGTTCAGCAGCATCTTGAAATAAACTGATGGCTTTGGCCTGATCTTGAGACGTGCCTTTACCTAGAAGATAGCATTTTCCTAAGTAAAAAATGGAAGGAATATGGCCTAATTTCATGGCTTGTTTATAAAGCAACATGGCGCGCGGATAATTTTTTTGATCTTTTTCTTTACCTTGGACGCATTGTCTAGCTTGAACAAAAAGATCTTCAGCTGTTTTTGGCGTTTGTACAGGCGATCTTACACTGAAGAAGCTAAAGTCAGTATGCAGTTTTTTGGGCCATTTGTGGACCACCAACATTTAAAAACTGGCATCAAGTCTCAAAAAATGGCAATAGATTGAAATGGGACAAGTGGCTTATCATTCTGATGTTAGTTCATGTGAGTTATTGTGAATTGTAGACAAACCACGGAATCATAATCCGTGGGTCGTTGGTTCAAGTCCGACTGCCGCTACACTTCCTTCTCCCTCTTAAATAACTCTGGTACAACGAAATTCAAACCAGAGGATCCTGTATACAATTTTTAAAAATCAATTTTTCCGCAATTCATTGGAATCAACCAGAATCCAAGTTATTTTGCAGGTTCCTGTGGAGGAGGATCACTTGATGTGATTCGGCAATACATTGAAAGCCAGCAAACTCCAGGTTAAGAAGAAATTGCCAAGTTTTTGCAAGCAAAACTTGGCAATTTAGGCCTTACATCCCGGCCATGAATGGCAGGGTTTTACGGCCTAGAGGATAAAAAATTTTTTGTTTAAAAATTTCAAATTTGCTAAGTTCTAATTTTTCATATCAGGAGTAAGGCAATGCATAAACATGCAGCAATCTTTTTATTTTTATCTGCTCTAATTTCAATAGGAAAACTTCATGCTTTCAATGGGTGTGGAACATTTGAAGTAGAAGCAGAGTTGATTTATTTTCGTCCGTCAGTGAATTCTGTGCTCATCCAACAAGCACCAGACGTAAATGCAGTTGTAGGTACAAATAAAGTTTTAGATCTTCACTATACTCCAGGATGGCGTATAGGACTGAATTGGGAATCTGTCAATCAATGCGGTGGTATTAATTTTAGATGGACACAATTGAGAGCAACCAACCAAACCACATATGCGGGAAGTGATGACCTCAACCTTGATTTTATTTCTGCAACCATTAGGGAGCCCCTGACAGAAAGAAAAAGATTTAGTTATCACGCTTTTGAAGCGCTTTATAACTACAGCATATCTCTTTCCAATTATTTCAATATTGATATTTTGGCAGGACTTCAATATGCATGGCTTACAAAAAGCGAACGTTATACTGGAGCAACGACGCTCGCAAAACAAAATTCTCGCACATGGGGAATAGGTCCAGAAATAGGTTTTGATGCATATTGGGGTGTATGTGGTTCTTTAGCATTAGTTGGAAGAGGAACATGTGCTCTACTTACAAGTAGACATCATGGGGGCTATATTCTAAATGTTACTGGCGCTCTTGTTAACCCTGTTGGAGCAGGAAATACAGATGCTCTTTGGAGCGTTGTCCCAACATTTGATTTACGTTTTGGCGTAAACTACGCGAGAACTTTTAATTGTTTGAATATTTATATAGAAGCTGGCTATGAAGCTTTAACCTATCATCAAGCGATTATAGGGGCACAAGGGGATGTCTTCGTTCAAGATGCTGTAGATGCTACGATGCAAGGCCCCTATTTTGCTGCTGGAATTTCTTTTTAAAGAATATTAAGTTCTGCAACAGCTATAAAAAGTTTTTGCAGAACTTTTAAATCAAATTAGTGATTTTTACTGATGTAAGCAGATAATAGGGAATGTCAAGTATTGGAAGTCTACGGAATCATAATCCGTGGGTCGGGTTCCAAGTCCGACTGCCGCTAAGCTTTTTTTCCAAATCTCATTGAAAAATTAAAACGACCCACTGATTTCCGTGGGACATTGCGAGCACGGCTGCCAGTCGGCAGGCGAGCGCAAGCTTTGTCGGAGAGTGGCAGCAGCCACCGACGCGTTGGTTCCAGTCCGACTGCCGCTACACTTCCTTCTCCCTCTTAAATAACTCTGGTACAACGAAATTCAAACCAGAGGATCCTATGTATACAATTTTTAAAAATCAATTTTTCAGCATTTTTTCCGTAAACGATCGAATATTTACTCCGTACAGGCATAAAAAGAAAAATAGAACTTCTTTCAAAACACCAGTTTTGAAAGAAGTTCTATTGAAGAAAAACCAAATATCATTTCGCCTCAGATCAAAAAAGATGGCCTCTGTTGACGGTTATGAATTTGTGTTGTGTTATTTTCACGCATTCAATCGAGCTGTCTTAGGAAATTTTCTTTTGGTCAAAAAATTTGGTAGGAGGAGTGATTGTACTCAAAAAGACCTTCTTTCGAAGCCTTAAAATTTTTATATTCACCATTCAATATAACCGCCTCGACAATTAAGTATGTTCCTGCAGCGGGTGTGACATGTTTGATAATTTTTGTGATTTTTAGCTTAATGCCTGGAAAAATGGGGCGATACCAAGAATTAGAAAAATAATCCCATTTTTCAGGGTCGATCAAAAATTCTTCTGTGCTCACGGGGAAATGGCCAGTATTAGGCGGTTGTAAATGATGGATGGCCTTTATGGCTGATTAGAGCTATACTTTTTTAACTTGTACATGAGAGGGAAATGCATACTCAAAGACCTAAAATTTCTATTTACATCTCAGCTAGCATCGATGGTTTTATTGCCCGTAAAGATAATAGTTTAGATTGGCTCGATTGCGTAGAGGATGGCGGTGAAGATTATGGTTTTAATCATTTTCTAAATAGCGTCGATGGGGTCATCCTTGGTCGGAAAACCTATCATGTTGCAGCTACCGCTTATGGGACTCCTAAATGGCCCTACTCTAGTAAGCGCCTGATTGTTTTAAGTAATTCGTTAAATCAAATTATTCCTGAAGCCCAACTCTATTCAGGTGATTTGGTCACTCTGGTCTCAAAGCTACATGATGAGGGGATTGAGCATGTATGGATTGATGGAGGAGCAACCATCTCTCAGTTTTTACGATTGAATTTAGTGGATGAGATAATCTTGTCTATTATTCCAATTTTACTAGGAGAAGGCATTGCCCTTTTTGATATAAAAAAAGAACTCCATTGTCGTTTAATTTCTGCACAATCTTACCCAAGCGGATTGGTACAAACCCATTACAATCTGGTAAGATGCAAACAATAATCAACAACGCTTAAAACAATTATGTAGGGAGGGCCTATTGGTTGAGATTTCCAAAGGCCCCTTCGATTCTTATAAAGTCTTTATTCTAGCTGAACCTGGGAAACAACTCAAATGAACCTTGGAGAAGGTTGGAGTCTCAAGCTCCAGGGTTTTTCGGCGGGTATCCTCAGTTTGCAATCAATTGCTGATAGAGTGGGCATGTCCAAAACACTCTTTAATGGAATCCTTTCTTTATCTAATTCCTCTTTATAAAAAATAACTTAAATTGATATACAGCATGTTTTTTTGATACAATATATCTTAAAATTAATTAGTTTAAGATTTAAATATGAATAAAGTTGAAAGTGGATCAGGGATAGAAATTCATTCAGGAGTATGGAATGCTCCTGACATCGTTGCTACTGTTTCTGCAATTGCGCTTGGTTCGATTGCTCTTACTATAGGCATCTTAGGCATTCTTGGTCATCAAGGCATCCCTTTAGGTTCTTTCAACGCGATTAGCACTGTATTCCCCGAAGCATGTTGTGCGTTAATAGCTGGTGTTGGTGGTGCATTATTTTTGGTGAGTATCGGCATTATTATTTTTAAATGTATTAAAAACGAAAGATTTAAGAAATATTATGCACAAGACAAAGACTTAGACACTAAACGCCTATTCTTAAGAGACAAAAAATATTGGGTTGTATTGGATGGTGAGAATGCAATTCCTGATTGCTTCAAAGTATTTACTCACGATACACATTTTGCTTTTGGAAGCGTTGAGGCGTTCACGTCCAAACTGCGTGAACTTGAGAAAGATGGCTTTAAGAATTATGAAACGGTAGCACCTGTACCACCTGCTGATACAGTTCCTCTCCCAGAAGAATCCAAAGAAGGACATCCCTGCCTGTATTGGATAGGTGTAACTGTCACTTTAATTAGCCTACCTGTCTTTATCGTTCCATTCTTCTACCCATTTCCATACGCTTGGACACTACAAACAGCTGCTCTTGGTGTTTTAACTGCAGTTTCGTATGGTATTATTAACGACCAATTTGCTATTCGACAGAGTAAGTATTATTTTACACTTGGACATACACCCTTTCATAAACGCCTTTTAGAAACGGATGATGCAACGGCGAACGGAACTATTTGGGGTATTCATGCTACTTGGGTACTAGGAGCCATAGCAGGTGTCGTTTTAGTGCTTGTTGCTACAGTTACGCATTCCTGTGCAATTAACCCTCTCTATCTCACACCCCTCACTCTAACAGGTTCGCTTATCGTAAATCTATATGCCCATGTTAAGAGCAAAAATGTGGAAGATGCCTGCGAACATCCTATTCTAAAGCGAAGAATTAATCTGTTTTTTAATGAAGCAGTCATTAAACCGAAGGATGAATATTTTGATACAGTATATTTAAGAAACGTTCCCGAAAATGAACGTCCAGGTTGGTTAGGGGTTGGAACTCGTAATGGAATTGGATATGGCGCAATGCCTGCTTTGGGTGGAGTCTTGTTAGTAGCCATCATTGCCGCCCGAATCTTTCTTGCAGTTGGGTAACACTTATCAAGGCCAAATTCTTCTCACAGTACATGCGGTACACTAGCAGTACACCTACTTGCATATTCAGCCAATGGCTTTGATAGGGGAGAAACACCCCGATGCAGAACCCATGAAAGGCTTTGGCGACGCACGCGTGTTAGAGATTAGAGAAAAATACAGGGAGATGCCTACCGGGCGGTATATACGGTAAGATTCGAAAAGGCCGTGTATGTATTACATGTCTTCAAAAAGAAGAGCAAACAGGGAATCGCTACGCCTAAACCAGATATTGAGCTGATCAAGACGAGACTTAAAGCGGCGGAAGCCCATTACAAGACGAATTTTAAGAGTAAGAAGAAAAATGGAAAATGAAGAAATCGTAGAAAGCTCCGGAAATATTTTTGAGGATTTAGGCTTTCCTGATGCTGAAGAGGCCCAGGCTAAGTCTAAGCTTGCAATCGAGATCTTTCTCATCATCAAAGCAAAAAAGCTCACTCAAAAAGAAGCAGCTAAAATCATGAAAACTTCTCAGTCCCATGTTTCTGACATCCTGAGGGGCAAGTTGTCTAATTTTACTATCGATCGACTTCTTCGCTGCCTATTAGCCCTCGGTAAAGATGTCGAAATCAAAATCAAAAAGCCTAAGACCAATAAACAGCCTCCGAGAATTTATGTCAGTGACGGTGAAAAACGAACGCCTTTAGCAGCAAAGGGCCCGCCACGACGTTCTGCGAAATCTGTCTAAAGCCTTAAATAATGAAAACATAGCAATCCATATCGATGACGCGGAATTCCAACAAGATCCGACTGCTTATATGGAGGCTTGGGCAAAAGCAAGAGGTGGTAGCGAAGAGTACCGTTGCGAGGAAGACACTGCTCATAGCTTCTTCAAAGAAGCCTTGAACCTGAAACGTCTACGACAGCATTCAGCAGTTGGGCATTAAATCATTTTTTTAGTAATTGATCTTGTAATTGCCTTCTCAATTTTTCATATTGTTCTCCGAGATTTACTCGCGGTCGCTTTTTCGTATCGTACACAACTTGTGCCTTAAATAGTCTCTCGAAAGCCTTCTGGAAGAATTCTATTGCTGTCGTGTTAGAAACGGTGGAGGGAGGAGAGTTTGGGAAATCGAATCCAAACAAACGTACTGTGTTTTGATGTTCTGCTTCTATAATGACAAAATTTAAAGCGTCACCATTCAAAAAGTGAGTATGCTTATTCTTTATAAGAGTACAAACATCTTGAAATAAAGACTGAGCAATCGGTAGCCAACTTTCTACAGCATACCGATCTTGATTTTCTTTCAAAATAGATCGGTAACAAGAGGTATCTTGATTATTGAAATTCATTAAATATTGATTATTGTAATCAATGATATACATCCCTTGTTCTGCAAGGCTGTTAAAAGAAGAAGATATATAAGCGGGGAAAGGTTCATTTGAATCTGCGCTTAGATAAAGATTAACTTTTTTAGATTGAGCGGTCAAAATACCATTTGCTGTTAATGTCTCTGATGCAAGCACTTCGTTATTGACTGTTTGTTGCCATTCAAGCAGGGATTCTCTAAATATTTCTTGAATGATTTCTTCTTCTTGCAGAGTTGGTAGCATTAAGACCTGACCGTCTGATATCTCTATGGCTCGCTTAAAATTGCCACTACCAACGCAGTTTCCTAGCTTTATTTCTCTTTTTTCATCACCAAGCCACACAGTACCCCCTTCCTTTAAGGAAAAAGCGGGTACCACACCTAATGATATAGTTTCTCTGTTCTCTACTGGCATTTTGTTTTTAAGATGCCCTTGAACAGCGCCTATTAAAATGATAATAACCCCTACTCCCAAACTACAATATCCCGACACCTGCCCCCAGATGCCCAGATTGCTGATAGCATTTACTCCATGCGGTAAAATTTGGTGTGCTGCCAAAATAAGCAATACGCCTCCCAAGCTAAGAATAACTCCACTCGCGACAGCAATAGGCCAATAATTCCTAGTAGGAACACCATTTTGTGGAAGATCTCGTACCACTCTATTAGAGAATAGGGTGGTCTGTAGCTCAGAAGACATTGTCTTATTCTTTTATATTTAAAAAGTATAGTTTAAAATAAAAAACAAAATACTTGCAAGTATATAATAATAATTATATTAAAAACCCGCTGCTCGCGCAGCAGAAGTGAGAGATCTTAGAGTGGAGGGCTTATTTGGATCTAGAATGCGATTGACTGCCGCGCGGCTAGTGTGCATTTGCTGGGCTAAGGCTCCTTAGAGAGCTTTTACTTCTTCATCTCCTGCTCGAGCTGCCAGACAAAGACCCTCTTCCCTCTTAGTGGCTTCTTCTTTACATTCCTCTAGGATACCCTCTTCTTCGAGGAAATCATCAAAACTTGACCCTATGTGCTTATGTTTACGCATAATTTCTCAATTTGATTCATAAAACCTTACCAACGGTTAGGTTTTATACATGCTTAACTACGATATACAGTGGTATGGCACAGTCCAACCCTTGCCACATCCTCGATCCTCATTAAATCCCAATTTGCGGAATTTTCCACATTTTTGATCATAAAAAATGACAAAATGGTGCTCAGCTAATTTGGTGAGCCAGGGCAGTAAATAATCTTGCGATAATCCAGCACCCCCATGGATCACAATCAAGGGTTTTCCTTCTCCAAGTGTACGACAAAATAGCTTTGCCTGATCAACCTCTATCCATTTTTCTTCTATCTTAAGAGCAAATAGGTGGCTACCCAAACTAATGAAAAAAAACTTAACAAGCAGAATTTCACGTCATGGATAGGGAAAAGCTCAACTTCTCCCCTGCGACATTTGATGGAGCCTGGGCCTCAGCCTCTTTTCTGCACATTCCTAAAATAAGCACGCTACAAGTATTCAATAAAATTCACAATTTTTTAAAGCCGGGCGGGATTTTTTATCTTTCAGCCAAAAGGGGAGTCGGAGAAACCTTAATGCAAGATAAGAGGTATGAAAATCGGCAGAAGTTTTGGTCTTTTTTTGAGAGCCAAGAACTTGATAAGCTGCTAAAAGAGGCACAATTTGATCTATTAGATATAGAGTGTACAAATCCGACCTCAGTTTATGAAACGCATCGCATGATTCGTATTTTTTGCAGAAAGGGTGAACAAGAATGAAAATAGGCGTACTCTCAGACACTCATGATCAGGGAGATCTTATTCGAAAAGCAGCAGAGTATTTTAATCAAGAAAATGTCGAATGGGTCTTTCACTGCGGGGATTGGGTTTCTCCCTTCATTCTCTATTTTTTTCAAGGGTTGAAAGCCCCTTTGCGGGGTGTTTTTGGCAACAATGATGGAGACAAATTCCGTCATTTGGCATTCAAAAATAAATGGAGCCTCAATTTGGAGTATGAAGAACGTTTTCTTGAGACAAAACTGGATAGCAAACACATTTGTGTTTTTCATGGGGATTATCCTGGATTAGTTGAGTCTCTGGTTACCTGTGGTAAATATGATGCTATTTTTCATGGACATACGCATCTACGCATCAATGAACACATCGGCAAAACGCTTTCTTTAAACCCTGGATCGTTGATGCAAGAAACTTCTCCCACAGTTAGAGGAGCAAGCATTGCCATTTATGACACCCAAGCACATTCAGCCACACACATTCTGCTCTAACGAGGGATTCTTAGAGCTGCTTCTTAAGTGTTATCTCTGATTTTGAGCAAAATATCTTCATCAATCGCAAAAGAACGGTCATAGGGAGCATAATTTTGTCCCCAGCGCTGATCGGTAAAGTTGATGCCACAAAATTCTCGTGATTGCCTGTACCGGGGCACAAAATGTACATGAATTTTTTCAGAAACATTGCTGAGTGCAGCGTAGTTCTTCTTGTCGGGTTGAAAGAGGGTTTTTAATGCCGCTTTTACCTTTCCACCGACTAGGAAAAACTCATCCCTGGCCTCTCCATTGATAGCCAAAAAGTCTTCGATCCCTTGATCGTTTTTTAGAAGAAGAAAACCCCTTCCAAGATAGCACTGATTTTCGTGCAGATAGACATCCCAATGTTCATAGGATTTTATTTTAAGTTTCTCGTAATCCACAAAAGCTTAAACTGAATAGGCTAGATTTAAAATTTTTTCTGGTTTTCAAAAGTCGCAGAGTATATAACCAATTGATTATATGCAATCTAAAAATATAATAGTTGCATTGTAAGAGGTTGATTCGTGGCTTCACAAATGAACAAAGAGAAAAATGGTATGGTTTCTTATAGGGAACTCATTGGTTTTTTATGGAAGTTCATGCGTCCACAAAAGTGGACATTCGTTTCCATTCTTCTCCAGGATTGCCTAAATTGTTTGGATTCGGTTGTATGGCCTTTCCTATTGCGATGGGTAATCGATATTTTCACCCAGCACGAGGGAAATCGCATGCTTGCCTGGGAACCTCTTCGGATACCTATTATTGCAAGCATCTGTCTAATTGCTTTAATCGAAATCAACTCCCGCACCATGGGCTTTCTTCTGGCCAAAGCGATCCCTAAGTTGCAAGCTGACCTACGCATAGCGATGTTTGATCATGTTCAGCACCACTCTCCGCGTTATTTTAGTGAAAGATTTGCCGGAAGTCTTGCCAATAAAATCACCGACATGACCACCCAAGTCGAATCGATTCTGCAACAGCTATACTGGCCGATCATCTCATCTATTGCCACATCACTCTTAGGTGCTCTTTTTCTCTGGTTTGTCCACCCCATCCTCTCAGGCATTTTGATTTTATGGGTGATCATCCATTTGAGCATCTGTCTAATGTTTAGCAAAAGATGCGATCTCTATGAGCATCAACATGGAGAGTCGCGAAGCACTTTACTAGGAAAAATAGTCGATAGCCTAACGAATTACTTCGCTGTCAATCTGTTCTATCGATTTAGATACGAAAAAAACGCATTACTTCCCTTTCAGCAAGAAGAAATGAAGACGAACATTTTTGCTAAGAAATATGTCGAGAAAATGCGTAGTGTCACCTCGTTTTTTTATGCAACTATTGGCTTTTTAGGGATCAATGGGGTTGTCGTTTATTTATGGCTCCATGATCAAATCACAACAGGCGAGGTGGCGCAAGTTTTCGGGACCATGTTGAATATAGCGGCAATCATGTGGGCGGTTGGTGGAGCTTTAACTATTCTTTTCCAATCCTTTGGCACTGCTAAACAAGCCTATTCCGTCATGCTTGATTCTCAAGATATGGGAGACAAACCTGATGCGCAAGAATTAAAGATCGAAAGTGGTAAAATCGTTTTTGAAAACGTCTCATTTCATTACGGTGAAAAGAAACTTTTTTCAAATAAACATGCTAATCTTCATGGAGGAGAAAAGGTTGGATTAGTAGGTTTTACAGGTGCCGGAAAATCGACCTTTATCAGTCTTATCCTACGCTTTTTTCCATTACATCAGGGCAAAATTCTCATTGATGGACAAGATATTGCGGATGTCACGCTAGAATCTTTGCGCAGCCAAATTGCATTGATCCCTCAAGATCCTATCCTTTTTCATAGAACTTTGCGTGAAAATATCGCCTATGGAAAACCCGAAGCTACGGAAGCAGAAATTATCACAGCTGCTAAGTTGGCTCATTGCAACGAGTTTATTCGCACGATTCCAGGAGGCTATGACGCAAAAGTTGGGGAAAGAGGCACCAAATTGTCAGGAGGAGAAAAGCAGAGGATTGCAATTGCAAGAGCTATTTTAGTTGATGCTCCCATTCTCATTTTAGATGAAGCAACCTCTTCTTTGGATTCTGTCACGGAAAAATATATTCAGGATAGCCTGGAGAAACTCATGCAAAACCGCACTTCCATTGTGATTGCCCACCGTCTGTCGACCCTCTCTCGCATGGATCGTATCTTGGTCTTCGATAAGGGAAAAATCGTAGAAGAAGGAACTCATACTTTCCTAATGAGTCAAGATGGTTTGTATGCCAAAATGTGGAATATGCAAGTAGGTGGTTTTTTACCTGCAGTGCCAGTGTAAATAAAAGGAAAAGATTATGATTAAACGATTTTTTATTCTATCAGCGATTTTTGGCACTTCACTCTTTGCCGGCTCACATTGGGATGAAGAGCAAGTAGTGGATTATGTGCACCATTCTGAGCTACAGAGGCGTTCATCGTGGCATTTGCTTTCTCAAATCAAATTCGATGGCAACGAAAACGTTCTTGATGTTGGGTGCGGCGATGGCAGAAATACCGCTTGGATTGCTTGGCTTGTGCGTCAAGGGAATGTCATTGGCATTGATCCATCTGTCTCCATGATTGCCTGGGCAAAAAAACAGTATCACCCATTTGAATTCCCTAATCTCACCTTTGCAGATGGAGATGCTAATCACCTTCCTGAAGGGATATTTGATACATTGCCGAGAGCACAAACCACTAAAGTCGATTTGATAGCATGGACATCTGACAATAGGAGGGTCGGTGGCATTAATGCAGAATGGGTTAACTTTTCATTCTCACCTATCCAAAGGAATCTCCCTATTGGCAGTTTTTAGAAGCAACAGTACAAGAAACGGAATGGGCAGCCTATAGAGAGTTATCGGCTTTTAGATCAATCCATACCTCTGAAGAATATATGAACATGCTGACAAAAATGGGCTTAAAGATTGATCAGTACTCCCTGGGTGAAGAAATCGCTATTTATCCATCTGATGAGGCTTTAAGCAATTATGTAAAAGGATGGTTGAACTGCTACATCCCTCTTCCTAAGGAATATGAGAATACATTTCTCAAAAAAGCCGTGAAACTTTATGCGAATTTAAAGGGATTCAATGAATCCGTTTGATTCCTGGTCTTTAAATTCTCTTGGGCCTGTTTCAAACGCTTTCCTTAAAGTGGGAGTTGCAAACTTCGATCAAGCTTTACGATGGGTACATTCTCTGCCCTATGGACGCAATTCAGCCAGAGAATATTGGGGGTCACAAGCTATTTATTCATCAAGAGTATTTAAGAAAATGGCTGCAGGCTGAAAATTTAGACAAAAAATATCCTTTTGAAGAAATATGGCACATGAGGGAAGAGTGGATTTATTCATTAAATAGATGATTTTTAAGGTCTACTTTTTTACTCAATGACAGGTGTTGCTACTAGATCAATTTTCTTAAGGGAAAAATAGACAAAGCCGTCTTCACCTATGTCTTGTGGTCGGTAGATTAAATAACGATCAGCAAGATCAGAAAAAAAATCACGCCTTCCCTCAGACGGGATGTCCCAATTGGCAGAAAGTGTTCCCTCAAACCAATCGACCATTTCTTTTTTTGTACTAAAGGGAGTCCGAGTGTCAATAACCTGAAAATAGTCTAAATGAAAGCCAGCATCTGCAAAAAGTTGACGTGCTTTATTGGGATCACGCATGGCCTTTGTCCCATCGGTTGGAGCAGGAAAATTCCAGCCACGTTTAGCCATCTCTTCCGATGCTGCTTTAAAGAAATCTGGATTTCCTCCAATAGGAAATGTAGCAACCAGTTTGCTGTTGGGGTGCATGTGAAGCTTCATTTCTTCAAGCACCTTTTTAGGCTGAGGAACGAGATGAAAGACACAAAAGGAGGTTATAAGATCAAATTTGGATGGAAAGGAGATCTCTTTTAAATCCAGGTTATGTGTTGGGAAGAAATTTAAGTTCTTATAAATACTTGAAGGGAACATTTTCAGTGCAAAATGCATCATCTCTTCGGAAATATCTATGCCACAAACACTTCCTTTTGGAACCATAAAAGAAATGAGTGCAGAGAGCTTTCCGTCGCCCGCTCCAAAATCCAAAACATGCTCATTATCCTGAAAAGAATAGTGTGATAAAGCTTCCCAGGCCCACTGGGTTTGCAGCTCAGAATTGTGGAAATAGAGGACAATCAATTCTTTTGAGTTCCACCCTTTCGAGGGATCTTCAAGCGACCAATTGGTCGCATGAGCAGGGAAAAAAGAGAGCATTCCAATTAATAAAAGTGAAAGAAATGATACTGCTTTTTGGATTACAAACTTCATTGGTTTCCTTTGCTTTTTCGCCCTATGCTTGTGGAAATGATCAAGGGATTTTTTCACACAAAAAAAGAAAAGTCAATCATTACAACTGGTTTGTAACCCAACTTCGGATGTCTCGGACGACTTGAAGAACATTCGATACCCGTCATTAAGACAAAATTCCCCAGAAAAATATTTTTCCTATAAAAAAAATGAAGTGGCTCAAACCCGTCCGACCCGTCCGAAATAGAATTCGAACCAAATTCTTTTTAAAAAAACGCCTCAGACTTTTTGACATCTTTGAAATAAAGACTATCAGTCAGATTTTTCTGTCAGTTTTTGAAGTCTTTTGCTAATTTTTTTCTTAAAAACTTTGTAAAGAGAGATTTTTACATGCTTGTCCGCTTTGCACTATCTGTTTTTTTGATTGTCTTGAGCTTAGGATCTCTCCATGCTGATCAGATGTCAGCAGTCATGCTGCCTTCCACAGAATCAGATCCAGATAGCTTTATTGCTCAGTGTGTCAATGTCATTAATGGCGACTATTGCGAAACTGCTTTGGATCTAGAAATAGCCGGACCTGATGCACTCACTTTGCAGCGCTACTACAATTCAAAGAACTATATGACTGGTAAGGATGTTGGAGGATGGCGCATTTTTCCCCAAACTCTTTTAGTCACTGGTAGAGATCTTCAAAATAAAGAGTGTAAGGTCGGGCCAGATCGTTTTGAATGGGTCTATGCTTTTGCAGGCGAAAGATCAGGAGGCATTTTAAGCTACAGCGGCTGGAGAAAAATCGGCGGAGAGACTAAGGATCCACTTAAAATTGAAGTGCTAAAAGAGACTGCAGGCATGGTTAATAGCTTTGCAGGAGAAATGAGCGGTCAAACAAATCATCTCAATAACCGCATGCATTTCAAACAAGAAACTTGCGAACTCATTTTGGGGGATGGGACAAAACGTATCTACAGACAAGTGAAAACTGTTCCAACAGAAATTTTTGGAGAAGAAATTGCTCTGAATTTGGCAGCAAAGGTCACACAGCCTCAATATTTTCTCCTCATATCCGAAACGCTTCCCAGCGGCAATGTGATTCTGTTTTCGTACGATGAAATAGGACATGTTGCCTCTGTTGAAATGAAAGACTCCTCTCAAAAGAAGACACACTCTTGGATTCACCTCAGCTATAATTTTAATTCAAAAGCCTGTCTTATCACAGCTACTACAAGCGACGAAAAAAAACTGACCTATGCATTTGAAAAGTTAACCATTGGAAACCAATCCATTTTTGTTCTGAAAGAAGTCAAAGGCAATTATGGAATCCCAATTTCTTACGATTATGCAATCAAAGGATCCAATTGTTTTCTTACCAAGAAACGTTTACCTGAAGGAAGATTTGTAGAAATAGAATACGATGATGCAACACGGGTTAAAATGCTGAAAAGCCCATCAGCAATTTCTGGCAAACAAGAAACCGCATACAGCTTTAGTTACGGAGATAAATGTACCGACGTTTCAAATGCAGCCGGTATTAAGACACGCTATCAGTATGATGACCGCTTCCAACTTACAGCTATTGAGCACTTGGGCTCAGATGGAAAACTCTATCGCACAGATAAGAAATATTATGGAAAGACCAAGCAAGATTTGACCTTTCTTCTTGCTCGCACGATTTCAGATGCAACTGGAAAGATTCATTCTTACCGCTGCTTCAAATACGATAGTCGAGGTAACGTTTTAGAAGAAAAACTCTATGGGAATCTAACGGGCAAGCAGGAAGTTTCTTTGCAAGTAGATCTCGACGGGCAGATTATTAACCATGATCATGAAGAATGTCATACCAAAACTTTCAGCTATTCAGAAGACGGATTTAACCTTCTCACCCGTTTAGGTGATGCTAAGGGGAACAAAACTACTTATACCTATGACAAAGGAAGCAATCGCCTCATTAAAAAACTCATTTATGAAAAGGATTCAGTCAAGAAACGAGAATTTCGTTTTTACAATAGCGATGCCGCATGCATCAAAACTATCGAAGATGACAGCAGCGATGACGACATCAAATATTCTTATGGTGCTACGGAAAAACATATCACAGAAATCCATCCAAAAGAAACTCTGCCAGGAGTTGGACTTCCAGAAATTATTGAAGAAAAAGCCGTTGATTTAAAGACAAAAAACGAGATTCTCGTTACAAAACTTCTCAATACCTATTCACCACAAGGAAAGCTTTTATCCTGCGCAACGTATGATTCCAATGGCGCACATGCTTTTACTGTAGGCAAAACCTATAATCAACTAGGGCAGGTTACTTCAGAAACAGATCCTGAAGGAAAAATTACATCTTATTCCTATGACGGAATAGGCAACCAGATTTTAATATCTATTCCCCATGAGAATAAAACCGTTGAGAAACACTACGACTATAAAAACAATTTAATCCAAACCGTCGAATCTGCCGGAACCCTGCAAAAAACACTTCAGAATGCCTATGACATTTTAGGAAGAAAAATCGCCTCTACTGATCAATTTGGAGAAACAACTCATTTTGAATATGACGCTTTCGGACATCTAACCAAAGTGATCTATCCTACCGTATTAGATGAGTATAAAAAACCCCTTCAACTCACTTTTTCTTACACCTACGATATTTTTGGAAATGCCCTCTCTGTAACAGATCCAAAAGGGTATACAACTTACAAAACATATAATTTGAGAGGCAATCCTGCCAAAATCTATTATCCAGACGGTTCTGTTGAAATGTTCAAATATGATACTGAGGGCAGCCTGCATCGCTCGTTAACCCGCGATCAGATCATAACTGTTTACGAATACGATTACCTCGGAAGAGTTTCCTATGAAGAAGTATCCTTTGTGCGAGAAAAATCAGAAGAGCCTTTTATTACAGGCCGTGAATACAAGTATAACGGCTTTCGCCTTTCAAGTTTAAGAAATCGATACTTAAGTACTGACACCTTTACTGCCTATCGCCATGACCCCGTGGGGAGAGTGATTGCGATTCTTCAATACCCTTATGGTGAAAGTGAAAATCACCCTCAATCGAGAAAAACAGAACTTGATTACAACTCTCTAGGTAGAGAAAGCAAAAGGAAAATTTGGTTTGACTTTGGCTCTTCAGATTACTCTGTAGAATGCGTTGAATATGATCTTTTGGGCAACGTCATTGAAAAAAGAACGGAGGATGCGGCCGGCAATATTCAACTCCGCAAGGGATTTGTTTATGATGCTTCCGGACACTGCGTGGAAGAATTTACATTTTCAGATAAGCCCATTATTACCACTGCTTATGATTCATTTGGAGAGCCTATTTTATTTACGGATGCTTCTGGTAACGAGACCAAAGTACTTATCGATTATGGAAAAAATAGCCTCAAAAAAACAATTATCAATTCCGAAGGAGTGCAAACCAAAGTCGATTTTGATGCTCTCGGCAGAACTATATCCATTATCAAAAAAGACGCGCAAGGAACCCTCCTTTCCTCTCAAAGCATCTTTTATGATGGTATCGGCAATAAATCTTTAGAAGAAAATGCTCTCATCACCGACGGAAAACAATTAGATGTTCAAAAAACACGATGGGTTCATGGTCCAATGGGACGCATTGAAGAGCTCATCGAAGCGGAAGGCTCTCCTGAAGAGAAAAGGACAGCATATTCCTACAATACCCTCGGCAAATTAGTAGCCAAAACTCTTCCAGGTGCTTCTGCTCCCCTGGCCTTCACATACACAAAACAAGGCTGGTTGTCTAAAATTCACTACCAAGAAGGAAAAAATGATCTTCTTGTGAACAATTATACTTATGATAGACGCGGAAATATTATATCAGCATCAGCTTTAGGCAACCAATCTATTGAAAGAACTTACAATATCTTCAATCAAATCACTCAAGAGACAGTTAAAGATGGAGAAGGAAAATATACTCTCAAATTTCAATACGATCGAAGGGGAAGAGTGAAGTCCATCGCTCTTCCAGATGATTCTAGCATTGCTTATACATATGATGGTGTCTTTGGAAGAGAAGTCAAACGCCTTTCTGCTCGAGGAGAAGAGCTCTATAGCCATACTTATACCTCATATGATCAATCGGGCAAGCTTTTAGAAGAAACACTCATGGGCTATTGTGGTGACAGACGAACCCATTATGATCTCAATGGGCGTAAAACCCTTATTGAAACCGATTATTATACTGAGACTGTTCCGTCAAATGGGTATAGTACTTTAGGCAATCTCTTGACCATTCAAAGAAAAGGCGATTTTCCTACTGAAAATAGCTCCTATGCTTACAATTCACTTTCCCAGCTCACCTCTGAAAAAAATGGCATTCAAAAAACATATTCTTATGACTCCCTTGACAACCGCCTAAAAGAAAATAAAGATGACCTGCTATATAACAGCCTTAACCAGTTGATTGTACAAGCCAAAGCAGAATTTATTTATGATCCGCAAGGCAACCTTTTAAGAAAAACACTTGATGGAGAGGAAACTCAGTTTGAGAGCAATATCTTGTCACAGCTCATTGCTATCGAAAAACCTGATCAAACTTATCTCACTTTTTCCTATGATCCTCTCGGCAGAAGAGTCGTCAAAAAGACATACGATTCCAAAGAAAAAAATAAAAAAACTTTATCCATAACACGCAGCTTTTACTTTGGACTGCACGAGCTAGGGATTCTTAATGAAAAAGGCACCATCAAAAAGCTCCGTGTACCAGGAATATCTGGTAGCCAAGTCTCCCTAAAAAGCGTTGCTATAGAAATCGAAGATCAGACTTATGCAGTACTACATGATATTTCCGGCAATCTCATAGCTCTTCTTGACCCTGCTTCCCGAGAAATCGTAGAAAGCTATACCTATTCAGCATTCGGCATCGAAAAGATTTATAATGCTTACCAAAAACAAATTTCTTCTTCAGCAGTAGGGAATCATTGGCGCTATGCCGAAAAACCCATTGACGAAGAGACTGGATTAATCAATTTCGGTTTTCGTTACTACGACCCATCCATTGGTCGATGGATCAGCAAAGATCCAGCAGGGTTTATCGATGGGCCTAATCTCTATGCTTATTGTCACAATAATCCCCTACGCTGCTGCGATCCATTTGGCTTAGAATCACAAGTCAATGAAGAGCAGTTCTATGGTGAAGTAGAAAATCACTGTTTTTGCGAACACCATCGCACCTGCAAAAGAGGGGGCGATCTAGATAAAACAGCTGGAAGTAGCCTTCCAAAGGTGCGTTATTGTGAATCTTTTGAATGGATTGCTGGCCATATTGGTTTTAATGCAAATATATGGTCAAAGAATTTTCTACGTCCACTTTTTACGTCATCTGTAGTTCGTGAAACAACAGGTTGGGAACTTGCTGATTTGAGTGTGGGTTTTACGAATGGAATTTTAAATGATTTTGATATGGCAAAAGAGACTGCTCTTTATTTATCTAATCTTGCAGGAGGGTATAATATTCATTATGTCCACAATGCAACTCATGGAATTGCAGGAGACTCATTAGAATATCTTTTAGGGCGAAAATATATTGCTACTGAACCCGTTCGATTGCTGCATCGGATGTGGAATAGTTTTTTTGAAACCCGTTCTGAATCTGCCCGATTTTTAATGTTTTGTCATAGTCAAGGTGTTGCGCATGTAAGAAATGCATTACTCGATTATCCTCCTGAGCTCAGAAATCGCATCATAGTTGTGGCCATTGCTCCTGGCGCGTACATTTATCAAAAAACATGTGCCCAGGTGACACATTATCGCAATTCTTCGATTCGAAGGGATATCGTCCCTCGGCTGGATTGGGAGGGAGCTAGAAGAGAAAAGAATACGATCATTGATGTTATTTCTCACTCCGAGGCGCCTCTGTTTGATCATGAATTTCAAAGTTTGACTTACCAAGATGCAATAATAAGCAGATTAAATGAATTTATAAGGAAGTATAATTGAATAAGCATATGGGTTTTCTTTCTTTAATTATAAATTTTGCAATTTTTTGTTCTATTTTTAGTGCATGTATGAAGTACGAAGTACCACCAGATGAAAAGGCAGTCAATGCAGCAATGTCGCGCAATTCGCATGCGCTGGCGAAGAAATATCATATACGTCCTTTTGGGGTAACTGTTGCGATGCCTGAAGGAGATATACAGTATTTAGAGCTTGAGTTTCAGATTCAGGGTCCATTACCAAAACAAGAGATTCGACAATTATTAATCAATGCGGCTCATGATTTTCTTGCAGATATAAATTCGGACGCTGAATTATGCGCTTATTTAAAAAATCATTCCTTGACCATTAAAGACATCGGAATAGGTCTTTTTCTCATTGATTCCAAAGGAAGAGGGCTGAATGATCCTGATATTGGGATTGCAAAAATTTCAAGAGGTGCTCTTAGATACTTAACGCTTGTAACTAATAATATAAGGTCTATTAAATCAGAATATGACGAATCTTATGAAGAGGCATTAAACATACTTAACTCTCAAAAATGATGTTTTTATTTTGAATAATAGGTGGCGTGATTAAACGAAGGCAATCAGAAATCTGCATAACCAGCATGGCCTAAGGTGCCGATTGCGATAATGTCCAATAAAATATAGAATTTTCACTTACAATCTTCTGTTACTGCCGATGTAGGAGAAAATTTTGAAAAAAGCCTATCGCTACGATGACGATATCGTTTTCTACTTTGATGCGTTTGATAACAAACATGTAGCTAAAGGCGGCTCTCTTGCTTGGAGATTGAACAATCCTGGTCTTCTTTTATCTCATAGCCTCCACCGCACAGGCTACATTGCAATTGGTGCCTATCACCAATATGCCATTTTTTCTCACCTTGTTATCGGCAAAGACGCTTTACGGGCTTGGATTTGTTCGACAAAATATTTTGACCTGCCTCTTATTGAAATTGCAAAATACTACCTTCCAAGTGATCCCACGGAATACTTAAATCAACTATGCGCAATGACTGGCTTTTTACCAAAGATCACGCCTCGCGCTCTTCCCGCAAAAGACTTTGACAAGCTTTTGAAGTCAATTCAACAGCTTGCTGGATTTTCTCCAGGAAATGAACATCAAATGGTGTTACTCCCTAAAATTACTGCAAGATTCTATTCTGCCAAACGAAAAGTTGAATTCTATCTTGCTGGTTATGAAGACTTATTAACAAAAAGTCAGGCAATAAAATGGGTTGAGAGCCATAAACTTGACGCTGTCATCGTCCACAAAAGCAATGGAGAAATGTATTTGAGATCTAGGCCAGGCCATCATTTTGATCAAATACGCTTTCCGCAAAAAGTTTATGGTACTGAGAAAGAGTTTAAGGATGCTGTAAAAGAGGTTGGGGAGATAAGGGAGGGACAATGTATCTGGGGATTCATTAATGGAATTTGCAATACTTCTATAAGCGCTCGAAAATCGGCAACACTGATTTCCAATGTGGCAGATGGCGAACATGTCTGGTATTTAGTAAATGATGCCTTCTTCGGTAATTCCGGTGACGCAATTGCACAAAAAAAGAGACGTGAAACTAAAACCGTAAAGCTTTGTGTTCAATTTTTTAAAATGCTTGTCGATCTTGCTGAACAGTCTTATTCTACAGTCAAGCCACCCATTATAGTTTTTGCACATAGTCAAGGAGCGCTGATTGCGTATCTCGCTCTTAAACGCCTCGAACCTTCAGAAAGAAAACGTATTCGTATATTCACCCTTGGAGGAGCTGCTTTTGTAGAACCTGAAACAGCACACCCTGAATCTCATAACTACTTTAGTATAGCTGATTTTGTACCCAGGATGACATCTTATGATTTTTGCATGTTGATCTTGAGACTCTATGAGGAAAAAAAGATTGGACTTACCCAAGAACAAGTCATAAACCATCTCATCCAAGAAGATATAGATAATCGTTTTCCCTCTCAAGATCCCCAAGCCATTGCAAAATTTAGAAAAGAAAGACAAGTTCATTACGAGAGTGAAGTCAAAAGATCACAAAATGTCACTCTGATTGACGAAAATATCTCGGGTATTTGGGAACACACTTTAGCCATCCCTTGCTACCAATCAATAGTGAAGGAAAAAATAAGTAAATATCGGCGATAGAGATTATGCTTACCAAACTTGCTCGCGGCTCAGTTGGAATAGTTGCAGGTATTTTTTTTATTGCTTACGTCTGCTTATTATTCCCTGCATTCGTCTATATGCCTATTTTGGGATTGCTCGCCTTTGCAAGTGAACCAATGACAAGTTGGGGTGCACTTCTCTGTGTATTGGGAATGCTACCCGTACCTCTTTCCACGGGAGCAAGTCTTTATTTTATTAGCGCTAGCTATTCAGAAAGAAAGCATTTTAAAGTGTTGTTTTTTTGTTTATTGCCATTCATTGTTTTACTTCTGTGTTTATCCTTCATGTTTTTAGTGATGTATCTTCATGCTCTATGGTTTGACTAAAATAGCAAAGCTCACACTTGGTCATACATGTTGTAATTAAGCTGCTTTAAGCAGTGTAGTCTTTCCGCATCCGTTCGGGTTTATTGAGCGTGGCTTAGCAAATGTTGATTGAGGAAAGGGAGGATGGTGGAGGCAATTTCCTCAACATGGGTTTCTAGGGCGAAATGGCCTGTATCGTAAAACTGGATCTTTGCTGAAGGGATGTCTTTTTTGTAGGCCTCGGCACCTTGAGGGAGAAAGAAGGGGTCATTCTTTCCCCAAACGGCCAAAAGGGGAGGCTGCTTTTTGCGTAAATAGTCTTGAAAGCTTGGGTAGAGCTTCACATTGCTGGCGTAGTCTAGAAATAAGTCCAACTGAATATCAATATTACCTGGGCGAGAGACACAGTAGGCATCGAGTGTAAATGCTTCTGGTGCAATTTGTGTTTTGTCTTTGACTCCATACCAATATTGGTCTCTGATCGCTTCTGGTGATAAAAAGGGGCGCAAAGCTGCTCGGTTTGCTTCATTCGGTTCACGCCAATATTTTTGAATCGGGTTCCACCCCTCACTTAACCCCTCTTCATAGGCATTGCCATTCTGCGACACGATCGCAAGAATTTTCTCAGGATGTTTCAAAGCTATCCGCAAACCAATCGGAGCTCCATAGTCAAAAATATAGAGCATGAAATTCTTCAGCCCTATTGCCACAGTAAATTGATCAACAATTTGCGCTAGATTCTCAAAAGTATATTTAAAACGTTTTCTATCCGGTGCATCCGAAAAGCCAAAACCTAAAAAGTCAGGAGCCACTACATGGTATTCCTTGGCCAGAAGCGGAATCAATCGCCGGAACATATGCGATGATGTCGGAAATCCATGAAGTAACAAGATTGTCGACTTTTTTGGATCCCCTGCCTCTCGATAAAAAACCTGATTCCCTTCTACTTGAACCGTCAAATACCGCATCAATAGCTCCTCTTTTTTTCTGATTCAAATGAACAAAATGGAATTTGTAAAGTAAAATTTTAATCAATTAAGAAGAAGCCATTTGTAATCCTATTCACGAATGCTGCTGCTCGCAGGATTTCTCGCACAAGACGCCTAAAATAGCTACTGTTGCTAATACACCCGAAGTACCAGTAAGAGACCAACCCATTTTGGTTAAAGTCTCCGTGGAGAGCTTTTACTTCTAGTTAACTATTTTTTTTCCTAAAGAGCAGGGCATCAAAAGACCATCTGCCAGGTCCCATGATCAGAAGAAAAAGCATGGCAAACAATAGCGAGTATTCGTCGCGAGATTCATGCACAACTGCCCAAAAACCATTTTGAGGGGGAACCGGAGGAAGGGGGAGAGGAGAAGTGCCTAAAAACATAGTGATTCTTGTCGAAAGAAATGCCACAACCATTTCTCCTGCAAACAAGAGGCTAAAAAGATTGTTCAAAAGACCAAGCAACAAACAGATTCCCCCGATTATTTCTAGAATACCAATGGAGTATGCTGTTAATTCCGGTAAAGGGAAGCCAAGCAGTGTAAAACGTAAAACACCCATGCTAGGAAAAATAAATTTTAAAATTCCCTCTCCTAAAAACGTCAGGCCAGCAAAAAGACGGATCAATATGATCGCCGAAGGGCCTTCTGTATAAGACTTGAAAAGCCATCGGAAAAATTTTGACATGTCTTAAATCTCCAGAAATTTTGTTTATTTTTGTTGTCGAAGGGGAATTATTTTTGCTTCACCTGGCATCAACTTCACAACCTGGTGAGTGATTAGTTCTATAAGATCTTGAGAAAGAAGAGCATGAGTAACTACAATGATATTTCCTTGAGGATAGGTTTGTAGAAGTGAATCATAAAAATCTTTTACTCTGTTTTGTACTTGTTCCAAAGATTCAGCGTTATATTCCTTTGAAAAGGAGGGTTGCCAGGTGGTAAATGTTTTTTTCCCCTCAAGATCACCTGCATTCTGTTCAATGAGACGTTTATCTACGATAATTTTATCTTTAGAGACGAGACCTTGCTCTACCAATATGTCAGCAGTCTGTAGGGTACGTGGCAACGGAGAGACAAAAACGGCGACGATGTTGCTGTTGTTAAATCCAAGGTCTTGTAGTTTTTTGACTGTTTTTTGAGTCGTCTGTATCCCAGCTTCTGTTAAATTGAATGGTTTATAATTGGGATTTTCAGGATTCGAATTGTACACTTTCTCAAGGTTATTTCCAGCTTCTCCATGGCGGATAACAATGAGCTCTTGTTCCATGGAATGCAGCGAGAGGGTAGTTAAAAAAAGGGCAAATAAAAAAAATTTTTCAAATTTCATCAAGTACTTCCGTTGGTTCTAAAATTGAATTATACGAGGGATGAGCTCTATAAAATTAACTTTACGAAGCAGCGGAAAAATAACCAATGAAAATTTTTTAACAGTATTCCTGGGGCTTCACAACTGATCGGTCTAAAATCATATTGTTCTTCCTCTTTGAAACTCATTTCTATAATGTAACTACATTATTTCAAAATGAGGTGATCCATGTATCGGTTTATGCTAATTGTCTGCCTCTGTTCTTTAAAATTTTTGCTAGTTTTCAAAAATCGCTGAGTATATAACCGATTGATTGTATGCATTCTAAAAAATGATGGCGGCTTTCAAACGTCGTTGACTTTGATGAAAAGTGGCTTTTTTTAGTGGCACATCCTATCCATTAGCGATAAATAATCTCAATTTTTAAACTTTCTAATATGTTAAAAATCTCTTTTTGCGCGAAGAGCCTCATTATGCATCTCTTGTGATATTAGCCATTTTGTTTCTGTAAATGATCAACTATTTCCATGCATATTTCTGGGAGTTGGCGTTCGATGCAATCTTTAAGTGTTATGATTGCTTGACGAATTTCATCTGGTAAGTCATTGGATGGAGTTTCATCTTCTGGCCAAGCAGCATTGCGAGTGGCTTTATCGGGCCAGCGTGAGTATGCAATCCAAAGACCATCATTTGTACGGTGCAAGCTGGATCCAAAAGCTCCTCTTTTTTCAACAAAATAAGCTGCAATTTTATGCCAAGCATTTTGATACTCCAATTCGCGCCCCTGTTTCAAATAGCTTTGATAAAGTACGGCAAACTGTGCTTTTTCAGTCATCATAAATTCGCTTTCTGGTTCATAAAACACTTAAAATCATAAAAAAGCTTGATTTTCGAGACAAGTGCGTCTCATTCATGTAACCTTCGGTCTGATTTCTTTTTCATCGGTATTTGAGATTATTATTTCGTTCAGTTACAGTCCTCGCCATCTATGAATCCAAATACATTTTGAAGTTTTAAATTAGATGATCTTTATCATTAACTCACTTCGTTCATGATGCTTCAGAAAATAGCCAATACCATCCGCTCATTGACAATGGATGCAGTAGAACAAGCCGGTTCAGGACATCCAGGCATTCCAATGGGGTGTGCAGAATTAGGAGCCTATCTATTTGCAGAATTTCTTAAGTATGATCCTAATCATCCTCAATGGAAAGAGCGTGATCGTTTAATTCTTTCCGCAGGACATGGCTCCTTATGGCTTTATACATGCCTGCACTTAGCTGGATTTCCATTGTCTATTGAAGACCTGAAACAATTTCGGCAATTTGGATCAAAAACGCCTAGCCATCCAGACCTCACTAAAACAATAGGAATAGAGGCGACAACTGGTGTCGATGGGCAGGGGGTTGGATTTGCCGTTGGCCAAGCTCTCGCGTTAAAAATTTCAGATATTTCAAGCAAAGTGATTGTTCTTGCAGGCGATGGCTGCTTAATGGAAGGGATTTCTAGCGAATCATGCTCTTTTGCTGGCCACTTGAACTTGAATAATCTTATCGTAATCTATGATAGTAACCGCACAACACTGGATGGTTATGTCGATGAAAGTTTCTCAGAGAATGTCCCTTTACGTTTTCAGTCTCAAGGTTGGGATGTCTTTGAAATCGATGGACACAATTTTGAGCGGATTCGTAAAGCATTCTCCCCCTTAAGAGATTTACAAAATAAGCCCACTTTGATCATTGCGCACACTCAAATTGGTCGGGGTTCACCATCAAAACAGGGGACTCCTGCGGCTCATAGCCGCCCGTTAGGCAGTACGGAAATTGTAAAAGCTAAAGCCCAACTTGGCCTTTGTGAAGAACCGTTTTATGTTGATCCTTCAATCTATTCGTTTTTTCAAAAAGATCGCAGCCGCTGTGAAGAAAAATCTGTCTCATCAGAGTTCAATTTATTTTCCAAAATAGAACAATTATCACTTTCATCATCATCTGCTACTCGTTGGACATCACATGAAATCTTACAAATTGTAGCTGAGCTGTGCCCTCAAGTGATCGTAGGTTCAGCGGACCTCTCTTCTTCTGATGGAACCTTTTTACGTCACTCTGGCTACATTTCCAACAACCACTTTGAAGGACGAAATATCAAATATGGCGTCCGTGAATTTGCTATGGGATGTATTGCTGCAGGGATGGCACAGACAGGTTTGGTGCTGCCTGTGATCGGAACTTTTCTTGCCTTTTCAGATTACATGAAAAGCGCCATTCGAATGGCCTGTTTGATGCATCTGAAAGTCATCTACCATCTTTCCCATGACTCCATTTTTGTGGGGCATGATGGGCCTACTCATCAACCTATAGAGCAACTCAGCGCTTTAAGAGCTATTCCAGGTTTGCTTGTGATTAGACCTGCAGACAGCCATGAGACCAAAATGGCCTGGGTTGCTGCTCTACAGTATAATGGACCCACAGCCCTCATTTTATCGCGTCAGCCTCTGCCTGAGCTAAACCATCACGCACCCATGGAGCCAGCTTTATGCGGCGCCTATATCATCAAAAAGGAAGAAAGCGAAACCATCAAATACCTATTGATCGCTACGGGTTCAGAGGTGCACTTGGCACTCGAAGTTGCTGAAGAACTAGGAGCTGCAACACGAGTTGTTTCCATGCCTTCTTGGGAACTCTTTGAAAAACAACCAAAAGCTTATCAACACAACTTGTTAAAAGGGAAAATAAAAGTCAGCATTGAAGCGGGCAGTGAACAAGGATGGCACAAATATATTGGCTCAGAGGGAATCGCTATCGCCATCTCTGAATTTGGCGAGTGTGGATCTATTGAGGATTTGAAAAGCCATTTTGGCTTCACAAAGAAGCAAATTCTTCAAAAAATCTTGCAATACGAGGAAGAGTTAATTGTATCATAGGATGCCATTTGAGTACTTATGATGTCCTTTCGTTAATCAAATCTTTAGATGTTAGTAAGATTAATAGGACATCTCTCATTTAGTTTTATTTTTATTAAAAAATGTAATAAATTTAATTTGAGAGGTAAGTATGACGCTATCTTTATTTTACGCGAAGTTAATTGGTATCTATACATTAATTGTAGCTTGTTTCTTGCTTTTGCGAAGAAAACAGATCGAAGCTGTTGTTTCTGAGCTTTTTGCATCGAAGGGGTTGCTCTATTTAGCCGGAATGTTTGGCTTGCTGTTTGGTTTGATCATCGCGATTACGCACAATATATGGGAGTGGAATTGGAGAGGTTTGATCACTTTGCTCGGCTACCTGGCTATTTTGAAAGGTGTAGTTCGCATGGGGTTTCAGGAATGGAGCCGAAAGTGGGAACCTAGAATGATGAAGGGTTACTGGATTATTTTTGCGATTACCGCTTTAATCGGTATCTATTTAACTTATAGTGGCTTTACGCAATAGTTTGGCTGAATGTAAATAAACAACGAGCCCGGCTAAAGTGCCGATCAGCATGAGGTAAAGTCCTGGCGCCCAAACCCATTTTGAAAATCGATACATCCAAAGGCAAATGGCTGAGGTGGGGGCTCCAATGAGCTGATGTCCTAATGTGCAACCCAGAGCAAGGATGGTGTAGCGGTATTTTGTAGGGACATGTTCTAGCTTCCAGGCATGAAAAGGAGCTGCGAATGCGACGCCAAAAAAAACGATCAAAAATCGAATAGTGATGACAGTCGGAAGGCTAGCCCCGCTTAAGCAGTAAAAAAGGGGAATCGCACCGATTGCTGAACAAAAAGCGCCGATGAGCATAATTTTTTCTTTGCCAAACTTTTGGGCTAAATACCCAAAACAGGGCAAAAGCATCACATCAATCATCAGAAGGAATGTATTGATATGCATCATATCTGAAGTGCCAAGCGAGGTTACAAGAGGGACATAGCCATTCATTAAGGTAAAGGCTAATGCATAGGTTGTATACGAAAAACCTGAGGCAATAGCAATCGATACCAGTACCCTTCGGTGATCTTTTAAAATTTGTATGAGTTCCCATTTTTGATTTTCAGATTTTAACCCCTTAATTGTTTGATGTTTCGTATTTAAAAAAAGAGCAAAAAATGCGGGAAGTCCTCCAATCCAAAAAAGAAGTCGCCAATTCTCTTCAAGCCTACCCCCTAAGCAAAGGTACGAAACAAGTCCCGACGCCATGAATGCTCCAGCAGTGGACGAAATGTCATAAAAACTACTCATCAAACTTCTTTGTTTTTGAGAGGTGTTTTCAAGAAGCAATATGGATGCTCCGGTTGTTTCCCCTACTGCACAAAAACCTTGTAGCATTCTTCCTGCGAGAAGAAGAATAGGGGACCAAATACCCACAGCGCTATAGGTAGGTAGGCATCCCATCAATACGGTGACAGTGCCCATTATCGTTAAAGAGCAAGAAAGGGCTTGTTTTTGACCAAAATAGTCACCCATCCACCCAAAAAAGAGAGCCCCAAAAGGTTTTGGTATTATCCCCAAAAACAGGATTCCATAAGTAAAAATCAAAGCGGTGACTGGATCGCTTTGATTAAAAAATAAGGTTGCTATGAATGGCGTTAAGATTCCAAAAAGAGCCGTATCATAATGTCCAAGAATGTTGCAGGTCATCCCGATATAACGGGCACTTCGTGATAGGGTCATAAAAAAGAGTCATTCTTAAAGTTAAACACTTTTACCATAAGCTTCTTGGTCAAAGTATGATAGTTTTTTGTTTTTTAGGATATAAAGAGAGAATTTTTTTTTGAGTGTGACTCAAAGCGGCTTATGTTTTGTTTTAAACAAATTAAACAAATTTTTTTAATGAGATCTTAATATTTTTATGCTATACTTAATGGATAAAAAATTGAGGTTTTAAGGAATGCAATTAACTATTTCATCAGAAGTTATAAGTAATGAAGTACATGAAGCTCAATCGTTCCAATGTGCTAATTCTACAGTTGCAAAGATTGTAATTTTTGTTACTGGATTATTAGCTCTCGGAGCAGGCTTGGCAATGTATTATTTGAATATAAATTCTATTGCCTCTATCGATCAAATAGCTTCCTATACCTCCATGGGTGGAGGAGGCTTTTTCATTCTTACATCAGCGATTTGGTGCATTGTCGAAAGGATCACAACACAAACAGTTGAAAATTTAGAGCAAACTGAAGAAGTTTCGAAAAAAAACGTTTCTAAAAAAGATAAATCGCGTAGTTGGCAGGAAACTTTTAAAAGCCAAGTTCTTGCTAATAGTGCCCGCAGTTTAGAAAGGGTCCCTGCTCACGATCTTACTCTTACTAGAGAAGAAGAAGCCTGCTTACAATCGGTTATCCATAGTTTATATCATCCTCCCTGGAAGACAGAAAAAGCAACTATTCACAGCAGCAATGGAGTTTTAGTGTTCTCCATCAATGAATTACCTGGTCGTATTTTTAAAGTAAAACAACCTGGAGCCGATGGAGCTGCGGATAATAATTCGCGGGTAGCAGCCTCTCTGGAGGCTCAAAAGGTGATCGAAGAGGAAAAACTTCATTTACTGCATGTTCCCAAACAAAAAGTTATTCAACTAAAAATAGGGGACGAGTTCGTTGATGTTCTGATCGAGCAGAAATTTGACATTCTGCATGGAATAACAGCCCAAGAAAGTTTATTTCAATATTGTATGACTGATCCTGAACTAATACCTTTTATTCAAGAGTGTTCAAGACAATTAATCACTTTAATTTTAAAAATTGGCTATGCAGATGTGCGTTATGACAATAATCCACTTCTTTCTAATGGAATGGGAATGGGGTTAATTGATTTAGATGCAGGTGGTTCAATAGTAACAGGTTTAGTAACAGGCCGAACAGCAACATACACTGAGGGGATCCTCTATTGTCTCTCTCCGGAAATGTTAGATACATTAGAACCATTTCTCAGAGAAAACCTGAATGAGACCGATTTTAATAGTTTAAAATTAGATCAGATAAAGAACCACCTAATCGAAGATGCAAAGCGAAATCAAGAATTTAAAGTCTATTTAACAAGCCAAGGAATCACTACTGGCAAGGAGCAGGTGAAATTGCAAGGTTTTTTTGGTTCATCACCTTATATTAAGGAGTTGCAAGAAAATATTAATACACGAGCTGCGAACAATCCTGGCTTCTGTTTAACCGCTGAAAGAAAATTTTATATTTATAATCTTTGCAATCCGTCTATTTTGAAACAACTCAAGGATGAAGGCAAGATTTTCGATTGGATGGATGTTAAAAAGAGAACGGATTCAAATTTCGCTTCTGGTTATTATGTTTGGTGCTAATTGTCAAAACAACCGGTTGTTTTGGTTTTTTTATGATTTCAATAGATGTAGGGGATGATTTTGTAGGGGACTTTCTGGCAATGCTTCTGCCACCCTTTGCCATATTTTTGGTCGCATCGTTCATCATCACGCATCGCTCTGTCTATTAGGAGAATGGTGAGGAAAGTGACGTAGAAATAGGGGAGGAAATGGGTGAATAGGGCAGGAAGGCTCCAGCAAAGCGCTCCCAGGATTTCTGGCACATAGTGAAAGTGACGCGCAATGCCCCACCAACCTGAGGCGAGTAGGAGATTTTCTTTAACCTTACCCTCTGTGGTTTGATATTTGACAAGGGTGTATTGCGGTTTTTTGCCCCAAATCAGGCAATTTCCTGAAGAGATTCTGAAGGCATATCTTTGTTTATCAGCCCAGTAATTGATCAAAATGGATGAGCCTCCGATAAGGAGTAATGCAAAAGCCAAGGGAGCGCCTAAATGGTTAGGATGGTGTACCAGATACATAGTGGGTGAAGTATAAATGCAAGGAACCCACACCAAACATCCCCAGCAGATGTAAAAACCTGCTCTGTCATGCATGATGTCCAAAGAACGGAGATAGCCCGTCTCCCAAAAGTAAAATTTAGTTAGATAGATAAACTGGAGGGCGATCGAGACAGCCATCGAGTCACTTAAACCATAAAGCTCTTTTTGTTTAGCTCCATAGGAGATCAAAAGAAGTCCCCAACCCATCATGCCGAACCGGCAATTTGTGAACATTTTTAAATCCCAACCGAAAATGCGGGGATAAAGTTCTGTTCCCCAGTAATAATCGAAGATGAAGTTGCCTGTCATCCCATGATCGCTAGAGGAAGGGGTAAACCTTCCTTTGAGGTAAAGAAAAAGGCAATAGATTAAACTAAAGCAATTGAGGGCGCCTAAAATCCCCCCCAGGTTGTCATACAAGATTGTGGCAGAAAAAACGCCAAGGAAGGAACAAAGACAAAAAAGAGCTACTGTGAGCAAGTATGCCGTCACTCCATTTGCTTTATAGACGGGGACATTACCTTGTGGTGAGGGTGGTCCTTTGAAGGTTTTTCCTGGCAATGCTTTCATGAAAAAGAGTTGTACAGCTGCAAAAAGAGCGAGGATCAGCCAAGCTGTGGGAGTGCCAAAAAAGTAGGGTTTCCAAATCTCATATAAAAATGAAAAGAAGCCCAATTCAGAAACTTTTTGCCAAAAAGCTACAAAGGAACCTTTTAAAGTGGTTGTGGTATACCAAAAGATCATGACAGCTGGGGGACAGCAGCTCATTAAAAAAAGTGGACCTAATGTCTGGCGCAGTTTTTTTCCCATACCTACTCCTGTTTAAACATTCTTAAATAACAGAATATTTTTTCAAAGAGAAGCAGAATTGAGGACTTGTCGCTTATAAGCAGGATCTTTTTGGGCGTTGCGCGAATCAAAATATTCGGAAAGATTACGCGAGATATGCAGTACAACCCCGCTCACGCAGAAAGAGATGGTACTGTCAGCGATGATATTCATGCAGGCAAAGCCTGCACAAACAGATAACATAAAAATCGCTGCAATTGTCATGAGTAATCTGGAACATTTTTTGTAATGGACTAATGTGTTGTAGACAGCGACAGCTTCAATGGGAAGCAAGATAAACGAAGTGATCCCGGCCCATAAAGGGGGAATGATTTCTAAAAAAGCTAAGGTATAAATGACGGTTTGTAGAGCAAAGAAAGCTATCTGTGTGATTTCCGCGATCGCCACATGTGAGGCTGTGGTCTCAAGAGATTCGTTGTTCACAGAGAGGATTTTTTGGGCTTCGCTGGCTCGACACATGTACTGGGAAGGGATGCAATGCGTAGGTAAGATGCAGCAGCTCATAAATGCATTATATTTTGTGAAACATGAATTTTAGCAGAGATGGAAAGAAATAGCCAATACTAAAGAAAGTCATTGTCCAAATCACTGCTCCTGTATAAGCATACATGGCAAAATAACGGAAATCGAGCTTGGCGCCCCCTGCCACAAAGCCTGCTAAATGTCTCAAAAGGGGAACATAGTACCCGATTGTCAAGATCCATTTTCCCAGTTTTCGATACCACAAATAGACTTTAGAAACCTTCTCTTGGGTAATGCCCAAAGCTGTGCCATATTTTTTGATGATAAACCGCCCGGCCAATCTCCCTAAAAAATAACTAATTGTGATCCCCGTTATGCTGCCTAAAATGGCAGAGGTGATTGTAAAAGGGACATTGATTTTATGGTGCGCTGCTAAAATCCCTGCCCCTAAAAGAAGTGTCTCATCAGGGATAGGCAGGCCCACAATGCCAAGGGCCAATGCAAAAAAAAGAAAAATGGGGCCTGTTTGGGCCATATACTCGAGTAATGCGCTATGTGTCAATGAATTGCCCTCAAAAACTTGCTTTTTTTGCTGAAGATCCCGAAAATAGAGGCCTATACAAGGAGTTTATGAAAAAAATAAGTATAATTACAGCATTGTTTTTGCTCAGCGGATGTGCTAGTTACCGGGCTATTCCTTTGGAAACGATTTCAGTCAGTAGGTCTTGGATGCCTTGGAAAAACCAGGATGTGACCATTGCGGCACGCTGCTTTAATGAGGAAGACTGTAAGCATTATTTAGACCGAGATGTGATTAGCAAAGGGTACCTACCTGTTCAAATCTCCATCGTCAACAAAACGGAGCATCCTTATCTTTTTTCACTCAACCGTGTCAGCCTTCCCTGTGCTCGGGCAGAGGAAGTGGCAAGCCAAGTCCACACTTCAACAGTTGGGCGAGCTGCAGGGTATGGGGCTGCTGCTCTTTTCTTTTGGCCTTTTGCCATACCAGCCGTTGTGGATGGCCTCGGATCAGCGCATGCAAATGAACGCTTAGATTTCGATTTTGCATCTAAAGTTGCAAAAGATCAATTGGTCGAAGCCTATGCACATGTTAACATGCTAATGTTCGTTCCAAAAAGCTGTTTTCACCCTATTTTCACTGTCACTTTAGTGGATTTAAAAACAAGTGAAGCCAGGGAATTTACAGTGCAGACCTCTGTATGATCTCAAAGAGTATGATCTCAAAGTTTGCTTTAGATTTATCTCTAGATGAGTGGAAAAAATGGTGTGTGGATCATCAACTTCCCTCTTATGTAGGGAAACAAATTTTTGAATGGATTTTTCGAAAGCAGCTTTTGAATCCTTCAGATTTTTCGAATATCTCTTTGCCTATCCGTGAACGATTAGCTCAAGAATTCCATTGGAAACTACCCCTTATGGATTCCCACTTGCACTCTCAAGATGGAAGTCAAAAGTTTTTATTGAAAACAGAAGATCGTCTTTTGATTGAGATGGTTTTGATGCCAACAGAGAATCGGACAACTTTGTGCATCAGTTGCCAAGTGGGTTGTAAAATGGGATGCACATTTTGCCAAACGGGTAAGATGGGTTTTCGAAGAAATTTAAGCTCTGGTGAGATTCTGGCACAAATCCATCTCGCGAATACTTTTAGTGTAGCACCGATTAGCAACATAGTCTTCATGGGGATGGGTGAGCCTTTAGATAATTATGCTGAGGTAGTCAAAGCTTGTAAGATCATGATTGCCCCCGAAGGATTTGGTCTTTCCAAAGCTCGAGTGACGATTTCCACATCGGGTCTTGTACCCGAAATTAAACAGCTGGGAAAGGATCTTCCAGTGCGTCTTGCCATTTCTCTGCATTCCGCTGATGAAGAGCAAAGAAGCAGCATGATGCCGATCAATCGCAAATATAGCTTGCAAGAGCTTAAAACAGCGCTTTTAGAATACCCCTCTCCTGATCGCTTTGGAATCACGTTTGAATATGTCATGATTGAGGGGGTCAATGATTCTATAGCACATGCCAAAAAGCTTGTCCGTTATGTGCATGGGCTAAAAGCCAAAGTGAATTTGATTCCTGTTAACCATTTCCCAGGGATGCCCATGCGTGCTTCAGGCGCAGAACGTCTGCGACAATTCCAAAAATATCTTAGTGAACGCTCAATCCCCGCCCCCATCCGTTATAGCCGCGGACAAGATATCAGCGGAGGCTGTGGCCAGCTGGCTGCCAAGCGGGAGGAAGAAATCCATCTCGATCCGCGCACCCTACGTCGTCGCCATTAATGGCATTAAACAGGATCCATGTTTAGAATGCAAGGCAGCTTGAGAAGCTATAGATGCAAAAAGAGGGTCGCATCTAGTAGTAAAAATCTTGTCCAACGTTCTTCTTAATCGATCATCATTGATCGCATCCTCGCAATCTTTCATCAAAAATCGATTCACAGGCCGTGAAGGCTTCCCACTTCTTTGGTTGCTTTGAAAGTAAGGTCGGAAAAAAATTTAAGATTCCACCCATTCTATGAAAATCTTTATAATGTCCACCAGATTCATAGGGCCCCCGCTAGCTTGAAATTTGTCTTCAGATACTGAACAGTGCACCCAACTTTCAAGAGAGAAGTCTAAGCAAATTTTTTTGAAAGCCTTATCTATCAATGAAGTATCTACCAAGTCAACTTGTATTAACCATCCGGGTTTGTCTGTCGTACTTATATCAACACCATATTCATGTTCCCAATCACCGTCACATTGAGATTGATACCATTTTTGCAATCTCATTATAAGATTATTTTTTTGAAAATCCATAGAAGATGGAGATTTATTAGCTAGTATAAGAAAATTTTTAATTAGATCGATAAGGTTTTCTGGAGCTCCCCCTCCTTGCAATTTTTTTTCTTTGACCCAGATAAGGAACCAATTGTCATTGGAAATATCCACCTTTAGATCTTCAAAAAATTTATTTTCAAGGTCAGTTTCTGTTAAATCAATACGAATAGACCAGCCAGGGTTATCGATCGTACCTATTCTAATACCGAATTTTTTTTCCCAACTACCATTACATTGCTCATAATACCAATCTTGTAGGCTGAAGAATACGTCTCTATTGTTCTCTGTCATTTAGGCAGCTCCTGAGGCAAAGGGTACCTAATTCCGCCAGGAAAACTTGGATCATGAACATGAGGCGTAAATATCCACTGCTTTAGTTGCTTATTTAAGTGCTCTTTACCAATACCATCAAATCTCAAAATGCTCTCCCAAGGCTTTGGATCGTAAGGATTCGTTTGTGGTCGATAGGTTTCATAGTGAGTTACTCTTCGAGTGATAGGGTCTCTTCGGAAAACGCTATGAGTACCTTCTGCGTTTATGTCAGGCATGAGGTGATTTCTATTGCCTTTAGGAGTTGATATCTTTTCAGTAATACTGGCCTTCCCAGAAAAAAGGTAGTCACGAGATAGTTCATGGGCAGGAAGTTGAGCAGCCTTCGGAAGTCGTGAGCCGACATTTAAAAGTCTTCTGCCCGTAAGCAGTCCTCCTGCCGTGGCCCATTCGCCTAAAACTCTTCCTTTTGCTCGCATATGATCATGCTGAGGTGTTTCTTGTCCTAATCTTCTGGCTTCATAGGTGAATGGCAAAAATGTTTTCTCGGCAAAATCTAATCCTCGACTGGGTAATGTTTGATTAGATAGAAATGATCGTGGTTGCCAATCTGTTCCAGATAAATCACGGACTCCAAAGCTTGAAAGCATGTTGTACCCATGATAGCTCGCGCCTTCAAGCGCTCCCCACATGAAATTATAGGTATTTTTCCAAGCACCTCCAAAGCTCCATAAACCGTAGGGGTCATATTCAGTAAGAGGATTATTATGGACATAAGCATAAAGATTAGGCCCATCCTCAAACCCTTGGGGATCGGTGGTGATCCATCTCCCTAGATTTGGTGAATAGTACCTTCTACCAAAGTAGAGGAGGTTAGTTTCTGGGTCGTATCTTTTGCTTGCAAAGCGCCAAGGGGAGGAGTCATCCCCTGCGATCTCTTCACCATAGGCTGTGTAGCGGTAGTTGCCATAAGGTGTTTTGTTGTAGATAAGGGAAACGATTGAGCCTTGAAGATCATGAGTCGGAAAATACGTATATAAACCGAGCTCTAGAATGACAGCTGATCCGATTTCAGCTCCTAGTCCTTCTCCTAGGATACGTAACTGTCTTGTCATTCCCCAAT
>Ga0153954_1000153_pt1 | contig 61955 bp, 67 predicted proteins | sample TSFL038MetaG_FD_102277 | JGI IMG/M metagenome (GOLD analysis project Ga0153954, IMG submission 102277) | Attine ant fungus gardens microbial communities from Florida, USA - TSFL038 MetaG | ecosystem: Host-associated > Fungi > Mycelium > Unclassified | place: USA: Florida, Wekiwa Springs State...
ATCGCCTCGATGCAATGGGTCGCGACGTCCATTCCGGTGGCAGCGGTAAGTTGCGCAGGCAAGCCGAGCGTTAGTTCGGGATCGCAGATCGCAACGCTCGGAATATCTTGAGACTTGCGAAGGTCAACTTCCGCCCGTCGTTCATGATGATCACGAAACCTACTGACACTTCACTGCCGGTGCCGGCGGTGGTCGGAATGGCCACGATCGGCGCAACACGGTCGATAAGACGAGAACCGCCAGCCAGGGGCTCGTACCGGTCGAGCGGCCCGCCGCTCCGGCCAGCAACGCCACAGCCTTGCCAAGGTCCATCGACGATCCGCCACCGAGGCCGATCACACCGTCGCAAGATTGCTCGCGATAAAGATCGAAGGCCGACAGGGCCGCCCGTTCGGTCGGATTCGAGGGTGTTTCATCGAAAACCGGCAGCGTCTTCCCATTTGGAACCGCATCAAGAACCCGCTCCAGCAATCCCGCTGCGCGGACGCCCTTGTCGGTCGTGATAAGCGGTCGCAGCAAACCCAGCTGCAGCAGCTCCTTAGGCAGCACCTTGACGGCACCGAAGTCGAAATGCGTTGTCGTGAGATACGAAAGAATAGCCATTGTCGATGCCGTGGATCAGTTGGATCTGAGGGGTGCGCTCGACCTTTCAATCAGGGTAGCTGCGGCACGCAGATACGCCGAGGCACGCGCTGAGGAACCACTCTTCGCGGCGAAAGAGATCAACTCCTGGATCAGGGCATCGACGATGGCATCGACGGGAATCCACTGATCGCGAGCCTTGGCATGCTTCATCAGGACTTGGGCCGTGGCGACATCCGAAGCATGCACTTCGGCAATTACGGTCTCAGGGTTCATCGCGGAGGTTCCTTGACGTGCCTAGATGCGGATAGACTCACTCCTGCCCCGGCATTTTCCACACTGGGAATGGGTCCTGAAATCTTGCCCAGACAGCCGGGCCCATCACCATTTCGGCGTCGTTGAGCAGGCAGGCATCAAGACGCCTGGTCAGCTCCTTCTTGTCCATGCCCTTCGTGCCGATGAACACGATTTCCTGCCGACGATCTCCGTAAGGGCTCTTGAAGGAATTGCGCACGCTTGCGCGCCATTCCGGGTCCTGTGGCCACTCTTCGCGCTCAACCGCCGCCCACCAAACACCGGCCGCTTCATGGCGCAGCATACCGCCGGCCTGGCTGACCGAACCCGCGAGGTTCATGCGCGACGCCAGCCAGAAAAAGCCCTTGGAGCGGATGACGCCATCCCATCGACCGTTGAGCAGCGCATAGAGACGTGTCGGATGGAACGGCCGGCGCGATTTATAGACAAAGCTCCAGAAGCCGTAAGTCTCACTTTCGGGCGCGTGAATGCCGCGCATCTCCTGCATCCAACCCGGTGCCTGACTCGCCTTCTCATAGGAGAAGAGCTTGGTGTCCATGATGGAGGCCAAGGGGATTCGACCAAATTCGCTGGTGACGATCCGCGCCTTGGCGTTGAGCCGCTGCAGCATCGTCTTCAGAAATCCGAGATCGTCCGCCGACACGAGATCGGCCTTGTTGATCACGATCACGTCGGCGAACTCGACCTGCTCGACCAGCAAATCGACGACGGTTCGCGCATCTTCGTCCTGGGCGGTCTGCCTCCTGTCCCGAAGAAAGTCGGTGGTGCTGTAGTCTTCCAAAAACGACTTGGCGTCGACCACCGTGACCATGGTGTCGAGGCGCGAAACCTTCGAGAGGCTCTTGCCGGCCTCGTCCTCGAACTCGAAGGTCGCGGCGACCGGCATGGGTTCCGAGATGCCGGTCGATTCGATCAAAAGATAGTCGAAGCGTCCCTCGCCGGCCAACCGTTCGACCTCCTTCAAGAGGTCCTCGCGCAGCGTGCAGCAAATACAGCCGTTGGACATCTCGACCAGCTTCTCCTCGCTTCGGCTGAGCTCGGCGCCGCCCTGGCGCACGAGCGCGGCGTCGATGTTGACCTCGCTCATGTCGTTCACGATCACCGCGACTTTGCGTCCTTCGCGGTTGTTGAGCACATGATTGAGCAGCGTCGTCTTGCCGGCGCCGAGATAGCCCGATAGCACGGTTACCGGCAGTCTAGTCATCGTTGGTCTCCTCGTTGAGGCACAAGAAAAGGCGTGTCGCGCCGCTTCCACCGACCGGTGGCGATCGGTGCAATACGGCGGCTTCACCGGCCAGTCGCGCGCCCTTGAATACGCCGACAGCAAATCGCGGCATCTCGTTCAGTGGACCACGGTATCGTCGCTGCGCCCGCGAAGCACGCGCAGCGTCGGTGGGCGGCGGCCATTGCGTGCCCGACCCACGATAGGTGGCATTCAATCGGTAGCCGACATAGTCGCGGTGAAAACGCCAGCAGGAATCGTGATCGACCGCCTCGAGACGCAAATCCACATCGCGAATGCCGATCAACGTCGCGAAGGCGCCGGCCAGGCGCGAGATGTCGCCAATCAACGATCGGCGCTGCGGGCCATCGTCGAGACCGACCAGATCGCAGAGTGCGGCCAGCCGGGCCGGCACGCAGGCGGCGGGACCGATGAAACGTCCTGCCGGCAGGCGTTCGGCAGGCAAGGCGTCCAACCATTCGGCGAGGCCGTGCGGAGGCTGTCGCCTCCAGATCGCCAAGGCAACTCCCGCCTCTCGTATCCTGTCCAGGACCGCTTCGTCTGAGCTCTCGACAATCCCTAGCTCGGATGCGGCTACGCTTCGTCTCAAGGCGCGAGGCAAGTGTCGAACCCCGCCTTCAATTCCGCTTCGTCAAGGCCGCGGCCGATCAGCACGAATTTCGATTCGCGCGCCTCGCCTGCCTGCCAAGGCTTGCCGGGGGCGCCCTCCATCAACATGTGGACGCCCTGGAAGACGAAACGCTTGGGGCTGTTCTTGAAGTCGAGAATGCCCTTGGACCGCAGGATATCGACACCACGGACCCGCAATAGATCGGAGATCCAGATGTTGAACTTGTCCGGGTCCAGAGGGCGCGCGGCGCGCAGCGACACGCTGGTGATCGCGTTATCGTGCTCGTGATCGTCGTCTCCCAGGAAATTCGGCTCGATCTCAAGGATTCGGTTGAGGTCGAAAGCGCCACGGTCGAGGAGCTCGTTTACCGGCATAACGCAATGATCGGTCTTGTGCAGTCGCGCCATCGGATTGATTGATCGGATTCGCGCCTCGACCCGCACCGCCTCCTCTGACGATACCAGATCGATCTTGTTGAGGAGGACGATATCGGCGAAGGCCACTTGCTCCTCGGCCTCGTGGCTATCCTCCAGCCGCTGCAGGAAATTCTTCGCGTCGACCACGGTGACGATGGAGTCCAGCTTCGTTCGGCTGCGCACTTCGTCATCGACGAAGAATGTCTGCGCGACCGGCGCCGGGTCCGCGAGTCCCGTGGTTTCGATAAGGATCGCATCGAACCGGCCCTTCCGCTTCATCAGGCCTTCGATGATGCGGATCAGATCACCGCGCACCGTGCAGCAGATGCAGCCGTTGTTCATCTCGAAGACTTCTTCCTCGGCATCGACGACCAGTTCGTTATCGATGCCGAGCTCGCCGAATTCGTTGACGATGACGGCGTATCTCTTGCCGTGCTGTTCACTGAGAACGCGGTTGAGAAGAGTCGTCTTTCCGGCACCGAGATAGCCGGTCAGCACTGTCACCGGGACGGGGGCAGGCATTGATTTTCCTCCTTGGTGTCATGACACATGCAAGCCTTGCTCCGACGTTGCTCACGCACGGCTTTGATGCTTTGCGTCAAGGCGTGTTCCAGTCGCTGCAGCAGTCGTCGCGCGGGAACGCTCTCCCGCACCGCAGGATCTCGGAACAGGGAAACGACGAGGCCGGCTTCATGACGACTCAATCTGGGCATAAGGCTCAATTTATATGTAATGATATAACATATCAATTCTGGCTGATCTGCCAAGCCGACATCGTGATCGAGGGCATTTCCGCCAAGTCGTGTCGATCAGTCTGCGTTCCAGCTTGACTCCAAATATCCATAGCTCCATTGATCAATGGAATGATGGAGGGAGCGCTGGGAATTTGTGGTGAGGAAACGCTGGAGGCGACAGCTACCCTGTTCAGCGCCCTGTCGGATCCCGCGCGGCTGAGAACATTGATCTTGTTGGCCAAAGAGGACCTTACCGTATCGGAGGTCGCTACCGCCGAAGGTGAAAAATTGACGACCGTTTCAGCCCGGCTGCAGATCCTCCACGCCGCCCGCCTTATCGCCCGGCGACGAGACGGCAAGAGCATCGTCTACAGCATCGCCGACGATCACGTCCTGACGCTGGTCAAGAATGCCATCGCGCATGCCCGTGAGACGTACTGAGTTCGTTTGAAAAGGAGAAGCCACATGATCGACCAACACGACATTCATCACGATCATCCGCACAAGCATGGCCCCGGCTGCGGCCACACGGCGGTACGCCACAGCGGCCATATCGACTACCTACACGATGGCCACTTGCACCATCCGCATGACGGCCACTTTGACGAACATGTTATCGACGTGAGCCCGCAAAATCCCGACAAATGCACGCCGGATCATGCTTGTGGCGGCCATGACCGCAGCCATAACCATGGACCTGGCTGCGGTCACGAAGCCGTCCCCCATGGCGACCATGTCGACTATCTGGTCGACGGGCATCTCCATCACCCGCATGGTCCCCATTGCGACAATCACGGCCCGCTGGAAGTCGTTGCCGCCTCTCGCGGCTGATGTGACGATCACGAAATCGTCAATGCCCGATCTGGAGCGGCCCGCGGAGACAAACGTCTTGCGGGCCGATCGTCTGCAGGGATTGCCCTCGATGCTCGTCGGGCCCGCGGCAATCATGGCAACGCCAACGGAAACGATCGTTGCGCGACGACCTTGAGGCGAGGCATCAGCAATCGTAAGCGTCGCATGGGGCGCGTCGAGAGTTTGCCCGATATTGCAATCCTGACGTCGTAGCGGCACGCGACAGTACCTCATCGCTTCCTTGTTATGATATGATATAACATACTTCTTTGGCTGGGTCGCCGCGTAAGCGCCGATCTGAATCGACGACATCCTTGGGCATGGGAGATCGAACATGACGGGACCGACGCAGAAGCGACGCGGCTTACTGCAGGCGGCGGGTGTGCTGCTTGGCGGAGGAACGGTGCTTTCGTTCACATCGACAGCGGGTGCCTGGAGCGTCGAATCCGTGAGCCCCAATAGCCCTGTCGGCCTCGCCTACTCCAATCGCTGTGGCGGCGCTTCCGAGCATGCCGCACTACAATCTCAGTTGAGGATAGCCCTCAGGAACGACCCGTCAGCGCCCTCGATGTCGGCAACGTGTCCGATCTGCGGATGTCCGGTCGTGGTGAGTCGCTAGCTCTCGGGAGCTGTGATGCCGGAATGACGCTGTTCGGTCGGCCAACAAATCCCGTCCAGCCGGATCCCTCAAGGGTCTCAAACACCTGCCTGTCCCGGACTTGGCCGGGTGCTGGAACGTGGGTCTTCGTGCTGATCACGCTGCTGATCGTCGGAGCATGCACCACGGGCAACGGGGCTTCGCAATTCGCTGCGGGCACTTCGGCGCAACTGCCGCCGCAAATCGAAAAAGAAGTCGGTTCTGTCTACACTTCTCCCACCCTGCAGGCGTTCGTCGACCGCGTGGGGCAGAGGGTCGTCGCCAGTTCGCATCTTGCGGGATCATTCCGTTTCTTCATCCTCGACGATCCAACGCCCAACGCACAAGCTGTCGCGCCAAACTATGTGTTCGTCACGCGTGGGCTGCTGGCCCTGATCGACGATGAAGCTGAGCTCGCTGCTGCTTTCGGCCATGAACTTGGACATCTCGAAATGCACCACGCGGCCAAGCGCCAACGAGTGCAGCGAGAGCTCAAGGAAGCGGCAGACGATGCCGCTGCTGCAAGTGGCTCGATCTCCGTCGGACGATTGGTGGCGGACGAGGGCCTTCTGGCCCTGAGGCGGTATTCGCGCGACCAGGAACTCCAGGCTGATCGAGCGGGCCTGGGCTATCTCGTCCACGCAGGCTATCGCGGCGACGCCATGATGACGCTGATCGAAAAGCTGCAGTTGGAGGCCAAGCTGGAGAACGAGATCCTGGGACCATCTCTGGACGGTGGCGATCGGGGTGCTTTGGCCACTCATCCTGACCCTGTCCAGCGTTTGGCGGCGCTGCGCAATACAGACGATTCGCAGAAGCCGGGCTTGTCAGGCCGAGAGGCCTATCTGGCGGCGATCGAGGGCATGTCGGCCGACGATCCATCCGAAGAGGGATTCGTGCGCGGGGCAACATTCGAACATCCCGTCCTGAGCCTCGCGTTTTCGGCCCCACCAGATTTTACTCTTTTCAATAATCACGACGGCGTTTTGGGCGTGGGACGCGACCGGTCCTTTCTGTTCTTCTCTTGCACTGACGAGAAAGTACCTGGCCGACTTGACGACTGGATGCTCAACGAGCTCAAGCCCACGCCGAGCGATATCCATACTACCCAGATTGACGGCGCCGAGGCGGCGATGGGCTCTAGGCCACGCGGCCCCGACACAGGACTCGCGCAAATTCGCTACGTTCTGATCCGTCACGGCACGGGAATCTGCTATTTCAACCTGCTGAGCGACGGCAACGATCGCGACCATCGAATGGCTGCCATGGTTGGCGCAGCGCGAAGCTTCCATAGTCTTTCTGACACGGACGTCGCAGCACTGCGGCCATTCCACCTTCATGTCGTCTCGACGGCTGGCCAATCGGCAGCTGCCCTCGCCGCACGCCTTCCATACCCAGATCACCGAATGCAACGACTGTTGACACTTAATGGCGTTGACCAGCCTGATGCCCTATTGCGCCATCCTAAAATCAAAGCGATCGTACCGTAGCTGCCAAACGCCTCATAACGGGAGCAGTTGATCCGCGACAGTGAGCTTCGGCTGTGACGGCAACCATCGACGCACCACCATCAACTGTCACGGGCGCGCAACAATCTCAGCCACTCCTACACCGTGACCGGCAAGGTGCCACTCTACTCAGTGCAGGAACTCGATCGTTGGGACCATTAAACTAGTCGCTTGCGATATTAGCGTCGTGATCTAACGTGCGGCACAGAGCCCACGCGTGCCTGTGCATTACTGAAAATGCAGTTCACGTTGGATCACGCACTACCGATCCCCATTCCATATCCCACTGACGTAGCAATGCCGGCAAATCTCCTTGGAAATCAATGTCGTATGTTCTCATAGAACGCTGCTGCACAATCATCCCTCGGGCGATCCCAAGCCCTCGCGCGAGGATGTCGAGATGACCAAGGAGATCAAAAAGGCAGCCGAAGCGCTCGGCATCGCCATCCACGACCATCTCGTCATCGGCCGTAAAGGTTATGCGAGCTTCCGGAGCCTGGGCTGCTGTAAGGTAACACCGACGCCCGGATCGTCAGTACTCGCACGCTTTCGATGAGATACTCATCGTTCCCAGCCCTGCCTTGCGAAGGCCATCGAGAAGATGTCTTCGATCAGCAGCGTGCCTGTACCTATCGACTCTTCTCCCTGCGAGGTCGAGATCGTCGAGGGGAACCGGTTCGCCATTCTCGTGCAACTCGCGATGGCGCTCCCTGACGAACCAGTTCAGGTCCGATCGCGCCGCGTCGAACATTCCGATTCGGGCATGGCAAGCCGCACGGAGCCCGTAGGACCAGCAATGAAGGGAGCGGGCTCCTTGCAGTACCTCGATTGCGTCCTGGTATTGGCGCCCTGAATAGAGGGCGAGCGCGTGGTACCAGTGATACAGATTGGGCGGGAACGGGTTCAGCCGCTTGGCGGTCCCGATCCATTCGAGTGCCTCGCGCCATCGCCCCCAGTAGACGAGGATATTCGCAAACACGGCGGCGACATCAGCGTCGTTCGGATTGAGTGCAAGTGCACGATTGAAGTGCATCTCGGCCCGGCCGTCCTCCTTCCGGAGAAAGAGGAGCTGGGCAAAGACACCATGAGACCAGGCGTCGCTGTCATCGAGATCGAGCGCTGTCTCGATCTCCCGCAGCGCGTCGTGCAGGCTCATGCCGGCCGGCATTTCGAGAAACGCCGCACAGACAGTTGTCCATGCAATATTGGCGTGTGCCCGCGCATAATTCTGATCGAGCGCGACCGCTGAACGAAAGCGTTCCCGGGCTTCTACCAGACCGTTCCTGTTCAGGCGCCGCCATTGTTCGTTGCCGAGGAGAACGAAGTCGTACGCAGTCATGCTCGAAGTCTGTTTTCGAATCGCGATGTCGCGGCCGGCGTCTTCCAGCCGGCCCGGCAGGGTCGAGACTACCGCCCGTGCAATCTCGTCCTGCACGGCAAAGACATCTGCGAGCTCGCGATCATAGCGCTCACTCCAGAGCTGATAGCCACTTTCCGCATCGACAAGCTGGACCGCGACCCTGAGCTCCCTGTCCGTCTTGCGGACGCTGCCTTCGACGACGTAACGAACACCGAGCTCGCGTCCGACCTGCTTGATGTCGACCGTCTTGCCTTTGTAGACAAAGCTCGAATTGCGCGCGATCACGAACAGAGACCGGAATCGCGACAGCGTCGTGATGATGTCTTCGACCATGCCGTCGGTGAAGTATTCATGGTCGGTGCCAATGCCCAGTTCCAGAAAAGGAAGGACCGCGACGGAAGGCTTGTCAGGCTGCGCCGGTGCCGAGTGCGCTCGCACAGACGGCCCGAAAGCATTCGCGATGGGGATCGGCGAGCCGACATAGCGGTAGCCGTGGCCGCGCAAGGTCTCGATCCAATTCACACCGTCCGGCTGTTCTCCGAAAACCCGACGCAAAGCCGCGATCTGGACGGTCAAGTTGCTTTCCTCGATCGCAAGCCCCGGCCAGGCCGCCTCTATCAGCATCTCCTTTGAAACCGGCGTGCCTGCACGCTCAACCAGCAGCCGCAGCAATGCGACCGCGCGTCGGCCGAGGGCAACCGGTTCGGTTCCGAGAAAGAGTATTTCTGCCTTCGCATCGAGGCGGAATGGGCAGACCTGCGGCGCCCCTGCCATGTACCGAGTGAGAACCATTCGGGCAGGATTTGCAATCTTTTCCGACTGGATTCACGACGCCCCGCCTGCTCCTCGATCATCGTGTGCGTTCCAGAAGCCAGGGAGAAACCATGACCCCGCTTGAATTGGCCGAACGTCACCCGATCGTCGCAGACACGAATCCGAACGGAGTCCTGGGCCTGTTGGATGCCATTCGACGAATGGCGCCGCTGATCGACGAGCGGCGAGCCGAGTTCGACAAGCTAAGGCGACTGCCGGACGAGGTATTCGAGGCCATGGCCGATGCCGGCCTGTTCCGGTTGTGGCTGCCCAGAACTCTCGGCGGGCCCGAGCTTTCTCCTTTTGAGTTCATGCGTGTCGTCGAGGCCGCGGCGGCGCTCGACGGGTCGGTCGGCTGGCTCGTCGGCAATGGTGGCGGCATGAGCCGGGCCGGCGGTTATGTCTCGCAGGCGGTCGCGGGTGAGTGGTTCGCCAGTCCTCGCGCCTTCGTTGCCGCCGCCACGGGCAGCGTCGGAACGGCCGAGCCTGTCAGAGGCGGCTATCGCGTCTCCGGGCGCTGGCCCTTCGGCAGCGGTGCGCATCACGCATCGCTGTTCATGGTACTGGCGGCGGAAAGCCCCGAAGGACCGAGGCTCTGCTGCTACGTCGGACACAGCGACGTGACGATCCTGGACAACTGGCATGTATCCGGACTGCGTGGCACGGGCAGTTGCGATTTCGAGCTGCATGAAGTGTTCGTGCCCGCGCCGCACGTGCATTCTTTCCTCGACGTCAAGCCAAGCGATCCGGGATTGGTCTATCGGATGCCGCCCGCGTCCGTATTCGCCTGGACCATCTCGGCCGTGCCTCTGGGAATCGCCCGGGACGCCATTCATGCGTTCATCGAACTCGCCAGCCAACGGAACGGCTTCGGCAGGGCCACTTTGTTGCGCGATCGCGAGCTGGTGCAAGCCACCGTCGGGCGTGCGGAAGCGATGCACCATGCGGGGCGGGCCTTGCTCGTCGATGCCATGACGGAATTGATGGCAGCGACCGACATAGGCGGCGAGCGATTGGTGAAGACGCGCGCGGCATTGCGGATGGCGGGAACCTACGCCGCCGAGACGGCCGTAAACATCGTCGACATGCTGGCCAATAGTGCAGGCTCCGCCTCGATCTTCGAAACATGCAGACTCGAGCGCGCGGTGCGCGATGCACGTGCCGCGGCCCGACATGTCGCGATCGGCGTCAACAACTACGTGATCGGCGGGCGGCTTGCTCTCGGGCTCAGCCCAGGCACCGATCGATTTTGAGCGGCCGCCCTTTCACCGACTTCTGGGAATGAAGCCGGGCACACCGGTCTCCACCACGCTGTTGAACCGAACCTTCGTGGCAACGCGCTCCCGGATCTCGAGCATGGCCTCTTCCGGGATAGCGGAAATGTCGAGATTCTCCCGGATGCGACTTGGTTTGACCGACGTGGTCAGGAATGCCGTGCCGCGTTGTACTGCCCAGGCGAGCACGATTTGGGCCGGCGTTTTGTGAAGGCGCTGCGCGATGGCGACAATCACCGGATCGTCCAGCAATCGCGGCTCCATCGCATGCCCGAGCGCCGCGAAGGCCAACAACACGATGCCGTGCTGCTGGCAGTAGTCGAGCAGCTCCCATTCCGGGAGATAGGGATGGGATTCGACTTCCACGACCGCCGGCTTGATTCGCGCAACTTCGACGATTTCCCGCAGCTTCTCCAGATTGACGTTCGACAGGCCAATCGCCCCACACTGGCCTTCGTCGACCAGCTTCTCCAGCGCCCGCCATGTGTCGGCCAGCGTCACCCCGGAATCGTAGATGACCTGACCGCGCGCGTCCCGCGGGTCCTGCTCGTCGCCGGGTTGAAATGCGAACGGCGTATGGACGAGATAGCAATCGAGGCGGTCGATCTGGAGCCGACGGCAACTCGCCTCGAAGGCGGGCTTGACCCGCTCGGGACGATGATTGTTGTTCCAGAGCTTCGTGGTGACGAAGACGTCCTCGCGCAGGATCGTCCCCGTTTCGAACACCTCTTTCATCGCATCGCCGACAAGCTGCTCATTGCGATAACGCTCCGAGCAATCGAGGTGACGAAATCCTGCCTCCAACGCGGCCTTGGTCGCCTGCTTCGTCGCGACGGGATCGGGGATCAGCGTACCGAACCCAACGGCGGGCATGGCACGCGATCCATGGGCGAGCGGAATCTTCGCATCACGAAGAGTGTCGGACATTGCCATGCTATCCTTTTCCGTTCGTCCTCTAGCCCATTGAGCGCGTGACGGCCCCGGCTCGAACGCATCGCCGAAGTATTGGGTTTCGCGGCTCACCTTTCCATCGGCGAATTCCATGATGCTCACCGTGTATGACGGTTGGCCATCGTAGGTGATGACGAATTCCGTGATCCAAAGATCGCCCGCGCCCAGGATACGTCGCACCGTGAAGCGCTTCTTGTTCGGCTGTGTGGCACGAGACGCCTGAATGTGGCGCCGGCCTCTGATGCGTTCACCCGACTGCGGGTATTCGAGTACGGCATCCTCGCGATAGATCAGATGCTCCGACTCGAAGTCGTTGGCATCGGACGCGGCCCAGTGGAGATCCAGGGCCGCTCGAATCTCCCGGTCGTCCATGTCGATCTCCCGCATATCAGCGGGAGCCTAGCATGGATCACTCACCCAGGACGAACTGCACCCGCTCTCCGGCGAAGCGGTTCTCGTGCAGGGCGATCGGTCTGCCCGAGAGATCCACGTCGATGGTCTCGAGCGCAAGGACCGGCGTGTGCCGCGACTGCTGCAGATGCTGGGCATCGTCCTCGCTCGGCAATGCGGCAACGATGCGGGTGACCTTGCGCTTGTAGTCATCGATGCCGTAGCGCGCAGCCATTTCGCGAACCTCGATGACGCGGTGGCCGGGTTCACGGTTCTGGGTCAGCAGGTTGGCGCAGAAACGGGTGCGTGCGCCGATGGCGTAGTCGATGAAGCCCGGCGCGAGATATGGCCCCCACGTTAGGCTGCGTCGCGGATGAAGGCGCCGATGTAGCTCATGTAGTCGCGCTTACCGATGGCGACACCGTTATGGCGCAGGATGCCGTAGGCAGTGACAAGGTGGAAATAGAAGTGCGGCAGCGCCCAGCCGCGCAGGAATTGCAGCCCGTCCATGGCGATCATCTTGCCGCCGGGCAGCGCGATGCTGCTGTCACGATCCTCCGCGTCCTCGAATGAGGAGGGGTCGAGGCCCTTGAGGTAGCCGATCGTTCCTGCGATGCGGCCGCGCAGCGCCCCGATGTTCGTCTCGTCGTCGGCGAAGTGCGGCGCGACCAGGCCCGCGAGCCGGGCCGAGCCGTCCTTGGCATGGTCGCAGGCGAGCCGCACCTGCTGAGCGAGCGTGTACATGTCGGGCGCGAGCCGCGCATCGACAAGGTAGATGCCCTTTTCGCTCGCCTGACCCTTTTCAAGGATCTCCGACAGGCTCTCCAGCATCGGCACGAAACTCTGGACGGCCATGGCATGCATGGGCAGCTTCACGAAACCCTCCCTTCGCCGAGGTAAACCACAAGTCGGTCGCTGCTGGCCGAGATCGGGCCGCTGAAGCCCATCTGCGCCGCGGCGTCGCGAGCAGCAAGCGACGGGAAGCGTGCGACCATCCTCCAGCGCGTGCGCTCACCGAGATCGTCCAGAGTTACGGCGATGACAACGTCGTGCGGCCCCTCGCCGGGCTCGGCATGGCGCCAGACGAGCTTCGCCGGTGGATCGACCTCGACGAAGACAAAGTGCATGGGCAACTCCTTCCCATCGGGGAAGCGCATCACGTGTCGCCATTGGCCGCCGGGCCGGACATCCATCTCGCAGACCGGATTGCTGAAGCCTGGGCCACCCCACCATTGGCTCACATGCCGAGGATCGGTGATCGCCTGCCACACAAGATCGCGCGGAGCGTCATAGACACGACTCATCACCAGCACAGGCTCGTTGTCTGGAAGCTCGGTTTTTGCACTCATCGGCGCTTCCTCGGCATGGTTTTCAGATAGTCCGCCAAGCTGTCGAGATTTCGATCCCAGAAGCGGCGATAGTCCTCGAGCCAGGCGACGACGGCGGCAAGCGGCCGCCCCTCGAGATGGCAGGGCCGCCATTGCGCCTCGCGCCCGCGCGAGATCAGTCCCGCTCCCTCCAGCACTTTCAGATGCTTCGACACCGCCGCAAGGCTCATGTCGTAGGGCTCGGCGAGCTCGCCCACCGTGGCGTCGCCGCGCGCCAAGCGCGCCAGCAGGCCCCGTCGGGTCGGATCAGCCAGGGCAAACAAGGTGGCACTCAGGCGGTCGGCAGGCATATAGTATTCAATCAACTAGTTGATAACTAATCGGTTGAATACGACACACGTGCCAGCGCGTCAAGAACGGTCTTGAGCGGTCAGCGCTTGGCGATGCAGTCGAGTTCGATCAAGGCGTCGCGTACCAGGTCGGTGACGCCGACACAGGTGCGCACCGGGCGCGCATCGGGTGAAAAGAAGCGCGCATAGACCTCGTTCATGGCGTCGTAATCGCGCTTGAAGTGGGTCAGGAACACTCGAACGCTCAGCACATCGGCGAGCGTGAGATCGAGCGAGCCGAGGACACGCGCCAGGTTCTGCAGGGTACGCTCGGTCTGGGCGCGGATGCCCTCGGGCAATGGCTTGTCCGGATCGTCGAGGTCGCGGCCGAACTGCCCGGTCACGAAGACGAAGCCGTCGGCTTCCGTGGCGTGGCTGCTGGGCGAGACCGAGCGGGGAAAGCCCGCCAGCATGTGGCGGCGAATGTCGCTCATTGGCAGCAGCCCGACGCCAGTGTGATCCCGGTAGGAAGGCAAACGAAATCGACAAGCCCCACCGGGAGCGGGGTTTTCAACAGATGCAAAAGCATGCGCAGCCCTCGTCATCGTCGGGCGTTACAGGGGCGACGTCAATCTGAACGCTTCGAGGCGCCATGTCGACCGATCCTGTCCGGCCCGCAGCGACCTTCTCTCAAGGAGCCGCCGAAACCCCTTTTTATATCGTGTCGACCGGCACGCCGGCGCGGCCGCGCCGCACGCTGAAATCGGACGACAGCTTCGTCGTCGTCGACAATTTCGGCGACATCGGCGCTTCAGCAGGCGAGGCAGACGGGCTGTTCCACAACGACACGCGCTTTCTGTCGCGGCTGGAGCTGCAGGTGAACGGCCAGCAGCCGCTGCTGCTCGGCTCCAACCTACGTGACGACAATTCGTCGCTCTCGATCGATCTCACCAATCCAGACTATTTCGTCGACGGCCGCGTGCTGCTGCAGAAGGACCTCCTGCACATCGCGCGCACGATCTTCCTGCGTGGACCCGTCGCCTACCAGCGGCTCGCCTTGCGCAACCACGGCGACGTCACGATCGAGCTCACGCTTTCATTCCAGTTCGGCGGCGATTTTGCGGATCTTTTCGAGGTGCGCGGATTGACGCGCGCCAAGCGCGGCCGCAGCGAACACACAGTACTCAGCAAGGATGAAGTCCTGCTGAGCTACCACGGCCTCGACTCCAAGCTCCGCACCACCAAGCTCACTTTCGATCCACCGCCCACCACGCTGGAACCCGAGCGCGCAACCTACAAGCTGCAGCTCCGGCCGAAGGAGATGAGACCGGTGTTCTTGGGCGTGGCCTGTAACCAACCGCCATCGCAGCGCGCGCTGCCCTTCCTCAAGGGACTGATCACGGCACGGCGTGAGATGCGCGCGGCGGCACGCGATGCCACCACCATCGAGACCTCCAATGAGGTCTTCAACGAGATCCTCTGCCGATCGGCCGCCGACCTGCAGATGCTGATGACCGACACACCGGAGGGTCGCTATCCATACGCCGGCACGCCCTGGTATTCGACGACCTTCGGCCGCGACGGTCTCATCACAGCCCTGCAGATGCTGTGCTGGGAGCCCGCCGTAGCGCGCGGTGTGCTGCGCCGGCTCGCGGCCTATCAGGCGAAGACCACCGATCCCGCGGCCGATGCCCAACCCGGCAAGATCCTGCACGAGATGCGCGCGGGCGAGATGGCGGCGCTGCGCGAGGTGCCGTTCGGCCTCTACTACGGCAGCGTCGATGCGACGGCGCTGTTCGTGCTGTTGGCCGGCCTCTATGCAGAGCGCACCGGCGATATCGATACAGTGGCCAATCTTTGGCCGGCAATCGAGGCGGCGCTCGCCTGGATCGAGGGACCGGCCGATCCCGACGGCGACGGTTTCGTCGAATATCGCCGCGCGACGGCCGAGGGGCTAGCCAACCAGGGCTGGAAGGATTCCTTCGACGCCATCTTCCATGCCAACGGCCGCCTGGCCGAGGGCCGCATCGCGCTCGCCGAAGTGCAAGGCTATGTCTATGCCGCCAAGAAGGCGATCGCCCAGTGTGCGCGCCGCCTGCACCGTCTCGACATGGCGCGCCGCCTCGATGCCGAGGCCGACCGGCTGGCGCAGCGTTTCGAAGAAGCCTTCTGGTGTCCGGATCTCGGCCTTTATGCGCTGGCGCTCGACGGCGATAAGCGACCCTGCCGCGTGCGCAGTTCGAACGCGGGCCAACTCCTGTTCACAGGCATCGTGCGGCCTGACCGCGCCGCCCAGGTCGCGACAGCACTCACGGGACCGGATTTCTTCTCGGGCTGGGGCGTTCGCACCGTGGCGCGTGGCGAGGCGCGCTACAATCCGATGTCCTATCACAACGGATCGATCTGGCCGCACGACAATTCCCTGATCGCGCTCGGGCTCGCACGCTATGGCGCCGACCGCGCCGTCGAGCAGGTCTTCAAAGGCCTGTTCGATGCAGCGACCTACATGGACCTGCGCCGTCTGCCCGAGCTCTTCTGCGGCTTCCAGCGCCAGCGTAGTTCCGGACCCACGCTCTATCCCGTCGCCTGCTCGCCGCAGGCCTGGGCGAGCGCCACGCCATTCTCGCTGGTCCAGGCAGCGCTCGGCCTGGAATTCGATCCACGCCGGCCGGAAATCCGGCTGCGCAACCCGCGCCTGCCGCGCTTCCTCGAGGAAGTCACCCTCCGCAACCTGAAGCTCGGCAACAGCCGCGTCGATGTACGGCTGCACAGCCATCGCGGCGAGGTCTCGCTCGAGCTGCTGCGCACCGAGGGCCAGGTTCAGATATCGATTGTCTCCTCGCACTAACGGAGGGTGTCATGACCTTGCGGATCCGCTGGGCCGTCCTTGCTGGCGTGTTGATGGCTTTTGCCGTCGAGGGATCGCTTGCGGCGCAGACGCCGCCTCCGCCACCCGCGACACCGCCCTCGATCACGGTCCTGGGCTCGAAGGAGGTGCAATCGATCCTCGGCAACGATGTGCGTACCGCCGCAGACGAGGATATGGGCCGCATCGTCGATGTGCTGGTTGACGGCTCAGGCAATGTCCGCGCCGCGATCATCGACTTCGGCGGCTTCCTAGGCGTGGGCAGCCGCAAGATCGCCGTCGACTGGAAGGCGCTGCACTTCGTGCCTCAGGCTGCCAAGCCCTATCGCATCATGCTGGAGCTGACGCGCGAACAGGTGAAGCCTGCGCCGGAATACAAGGAAGGCAGCCCGATCGTCGTCCTGGGCACGTCCGGAAGTCTTGAACCGTTGCCGTGACACGCCATGGACGGAGTCGGCGCCTTGGAAAGCCCTGACTTGCCCTCGGACCACGGCGCGCCGCATCCGTCGCGGCGCAGCCTGCAGAGCCTCGACTGGTTCGTGTTCTTCGTCGCCGACGTGCAGACCGGCTTCGGCCCCTTCGTCGCGGTCTATCTCACGACAGAGAAATGGACCCAGGTCGATATCGGCTTGGTGATGTCCGTGGCGGGCCTGGTCTCGTTGATCGGCCAGGTCCCGGGCGGTGCGTTGGTCGACGCCGCCCGGTCCGAGCGCGTCGTTGCCGCCGTGGGTGTCGCGATGATCGGCGCGGCGGCGCTCGCCTATGCGCTGTTGCCGATCTTTCCCATCGTGCTCGCGGCCGCCGCCACGCAGGCGGCGGCAAGTTGCGTGCTGGGGCCGGCTATTGCCGCCATCAGCCTGGGCCTGGTCGGTCATGCAGCGATCGGCGAACGCTTTGGCCGCAACGCCCGGTTTGCGTCTGTCGGCTCGGGCATCTCCGCGGCAGCGATGGGCGCGGTTGGCTATTTCTTGACCGCGCAATCGGTATTCTTCGTCACGGCCTGCTTGCTGGTCCCGGCCCTGTTCGCGCTGCGCCGGCTCTCGGCATCGGAAATCGATCCCGAACGCGCTCACGGGCTTGCACCGGAAGAGACCGAACCCAAGGCACCGATCGGCCTCAAGAGCCTGATCGCCCGCCGGCCGCTCATCATCTTCGGCTGCTGCATCCTGCTCTTCCACCTCGCCAACGCCGCCATGCTGCCGCTCATGGGCAGTGTACTCACCATGCGCTCCGCCCAATGGGCGACGGTGATGATCGGCGCCTGCATGGTCGGCCCGCAACTCGTGGTGGCAGCCTTCTCACCCTGGATCGGTCGGCAGGCCGAACGTTGGGGACGGCGGCCTCTGATGATCGTCGGTTTCGCGGCTTTGCCCGTGCGCGGCCTGCTGTTCGCCACGGTGAGCAATCCGTACCTGCTGGTCGTCGTGCAGCTCCTCGACGGCCTTACCGCGGCCAGTTTCGCCGTCATGGTGCCGCTCACAATAGCCGATCTCACGCGCGGCACCGGTCGGTTCAACCTGACGCAGGGCATGGTCGGCATGATGACGGGCCTCGGCGCCTCGCTCAGCCCGACCCTGGCAGGTTATGTCAGCGATACGTTCGGCAGCCGCTATGCCTTCATGAGCCTGGCGGTGATCGCGCTGATCGGCCTGATCTCGGTCTGTCTTCTGATGCCCGAGACGCGGGGGACAAAGCCTGCCCGTTCGGCTTAAGGTCCCGTCGGCGCAAAGGAGCGAACAATGGCGGGCAAGATCTATGTCGGGATCGGCGGCTGGACCTTCGAGCCGTGGCGCGGCGTTTTCTATCCCGACGACCTCACGCAGAAGCGCGAGCTCGAATACGCAAGCCGCAAGCTCACCTCGATCGAGATCAACGGCACCTACTATTCGAGCTTCAAGCCGGCGAGCTGGAAGAAGTGGCGCGACGAGACGCCGGACGGCTTCGTTTTCTCGATGAAGGCCTCACGCTTCTGCACCAACCGGCGTGTGCTTGCCGAGGCGGGTGAGTCCATCCAACGCTATGTCACCCAAGGCCTCGTCGAACTCGGTGATCGGCTGGGGCCGATCAACTGGCAATTCATGGGCACCAAGAAGTTCGATCCCGAGGACATCGCGGCCTTCCTGAAACTGCTGCCGAAGGAGGCCGGCAAGCTGCCGCTGCGTCACGCGCTCGAGGTTCGTCACGACAGCTTCAAGGACAAGCGCTTCTACGACCTCTGCCGCAAGCACAATGTGGCGATCATATTTGCGCACGATCCGGATTTTCCTGAAATTGACGAGCCGACGGCCGACTTCACCTATGCTCGCCTGATGGGCACGCAGGAAAAGGTGAGGACAGGCTACAAACCGGCCGACCTCGATGCCTGGGCCAAGCGCGCCAAGGCTTGGGCGAAGAAGGGAGACGCATTCGTGTATTTCATTTCGGGAGCAAAAGTACGCAATCCGGCCGCTGCCCAGGCACTGATCGAGAGGGTATGACATGAAGCCATTTCCCGCCGATTTCCGATTCGAACAAATCGAGACGGGAGGCGCCACGATCCATACGCGCATTGGCGGCCGCGGACCCGCCGTGGTGGCGCTGCATGGCTTCGCCGATACCGGCGACATGTGGCAACCGCTCGCCGCCCAGCTGGTGGCGATCCATACCGTCATCGTTCCCGACCTGCGCGGCATGGGCCTGTCGTCCCAACCCGCTGGCGGCTACGACAAGAAGACCCAGGGCGTCGATATCGCGCGCGTGCTGGACAAGCTGGGCATCGAGACTGCTGATCTCGTCACCCACGATATCGGCAACATGGTGGGCTATGCCTTCGCGGCCCAGTTCCCGACCAAGGTGCGGTGCTGGGTGGTCATGGATGCGCCGCTGCCCGGCATCGGGCCGTGGGACGAGATCCTGAAGAGCCCCATGCTCTGGCACTTCAACTTCCGCGGGCCGGACATGGAGAGGCTGGTCGCTGGTCGCGAGCGCATCTATCTCGACCGGTTCTGGAACGAGCTGTCGGCCAACCCCCAGGCGATCGACGAGGAAACGCGGCAGCACTACGCCCGCCTCTATGCCCGTCCGGGCAACATGCATTGTGCTTTCGAGCAGTTTGCCGCCTTCGGCCAGGACGCCGTCGATAACAAGGCCTTCGCGGCGAAAGGCAAGCTGGCCATGCCAGTGCTCGCGGTCGGGGCCGAGAAGTCCTTGCCACCGCCCAGGCGGACGTCCTAGGCTTCGTTGTCGCTGACGTGAGCGGAAAGGTCATCGCCGCTTCCGGCCACTGGCTGATGGAAGAGCAGCCCGCGGCGACACTCGCCGCGATCACCGGTTTTCTCGGGAAATAAGCGGGGAAAGAGGCCTGGCGCCACCTTGACTCGGGCTAGCCCGGGCTCATATTGTTAACCCCATGGTTAACTATCAGGATTCCGGCCTCGACCGCACCTTCCAGGCCCTGGCCGACCCGACGCGACGCGCCCTGCTCGCCCGCCTCGACGCCGAGGAAAGCCTCAGCGTCAGCGAGCTGGCGCGCCCCTTCTCGGTGTCACTGCCCGCCATCATGAAGCACCTCGATGTGCTCTCGGACGCGGGCCTGATCGTACGGACGAAGACGGGGCGCACAGTCGCCTGCCAACTGACCGCTGCACCCATGGAGCAAGCGATGAACTGGCTCGCCCGTTACGAACGCTACTGGACCGAGCAGCTCGATCGCCTGGCCGCTTTCCTGGAGGAAGACAAATGGCAAGCAACCCCAGCCTCGTCCTCAAGCGCCGTCTCAAAGCCGCGCCGGAAAAAGTCTACCAGGCGTGGACGCAGCCGCAGCAAATGATCCACTGGTGGGGCGTGCGCCCCACCACGAAGAAGACGCCGATCGCCGAGACCGACGTCCGGGTCGGCGGCCACTTCCGCGTCCAGTTCTGGGCCGACAGCGGCGAGCACCACAGCGTGAGCGGCACCTATCGCGAGGTCGTGCCCAATCGCCGGCTGGTCTTCACCTGGACATGGCAGAGCACGCCCGAGCGGGAAAGCCAGGTGACGCTCGACTTCAAGCCGGTCGAGCAGGACACGTTGCTGACGCTCATGCACGAGAACTTCATCAACGAGAAGGTGCGCGACGACCACGGTATCGGCTGGGGTCAGTCCCTCGACGCCCTGGAGCGCGCGCTCGCCGAGCACATTCCTGCTTGAAACCGTTCGTCTGGAAGGAGATCGACATGCAAACGCACAAGATCGTCTCACGCGAAGACTGGTTGGCCGCTCGCCGGGCGCATCTGGCCAAGGAGAAAGCGCTGCTCGAGGCCACCGAGGAGTTGCGCCGCGAGACCCGCGCCCTGCCCTGGGTCAAGGTCGAGAAGAACTACGTGTTCGAGGGACCGGACGGCAGAAAGACCCTGTCGGACCTGTTCGCCGGCCGCAGCCAACTCATCGTGAAGCACTTCATGATGGGACCAGGCTGGACACAAGGCTGCCTGGGCTGCTCGTTCGGCGCCGACCAGACCGAAGGCTCGGTGATCCATCTCGTGAACCACGACGTGATGTTCGTCGCTGTCTCGCGCGCGCCCTATCCCGAGATCGCAGCCTATCACAAACGCATGGGCTGGAAGTTCCTGTGGGTGTCGTCTTTCGGCTCCGACTTCAATTTCGACTTCCACGTTTCCTTCACCGAGGCCGACAAAACCGCGAACAAGTCTTTCTACAATTTCGAAGAACAGCGCTACATGAGCGACGAGATGCCCGGGCTCTCGGTCTTCTACAAGGACGAGGCGGGCGACATCTTCCACACCTACTCCGTCTTCGCCCGTGGTACCGAGCAGGTGGGCGGCGTTTACGGGCTGCTCGACGTCACCCCCAAGGGTCGCAATGAGCCGCCGGGAGGCAACCTGACGGATTGGGTCCGCCGGCACGACGAATACGGCGAAAAAGCCCCCAATTCCTGCTGCCACGACTGACCGGGACAGGTGTAAGCTCAGGTCCTTCCCAGAGGAGGATCCGATGCCCGCTCTTTCGCTCGATCACTGGAATGTCTTTTGCAAAGACCTGAAGAAGACCGTCGCCTTCTACGAAAAGTACGTCGGTCTTCGCGACGGCGACCGGCCGCCCTTCAACTTTCCCGGCGCCTGGCTCTATGCCGGTGACAAGGCGGTCCTTCACCTTGTCTCCGAAAGCGGCCGCAAGGACCATGGCGGCGGCGCGATCGACCACGTGGCGATCAACTGCTCCGACATCCGTGGCACGATCGACACGATCAAGAAGGACAATGTTCCCTTCGAAGTCCGCAAGGTGCCGGCTCGCCCCCTGCAGCAGGTGTTCCTGCACGACCCTGACGGCATTATGATCGAGCTGAACTTCTGGCATGAGGCCGATGTTCCGGAGATCGACAATTCCGGCAAGGTTCCGGGCGACCGCCTGAAGCAGCCGCAAAAGGAAAAGGCAACGGCCTAATCCAGCGTCTCCGTCTTCTTCAGCGTCTCCCAATACGCGGCCGGCAGGAGGTCCTTGCCGGCCAACAGATGACCGAGATATTCGCGCGTCGGCCGCAGGCCGTCGCCGATCTTGAGCGCGATGTAGGTTACGGCTTCGACCGTCTCGCCGGTATCGGCCCGAACCACCGGTATGGTTCGCTGTTCATAATGGCCGCCCGCCACGCCTTCCCAGATATCGAGCACCAGGAGCCCCTCTTTGGGCATCCGGTTCAGCGTACCGTGCACGGCCTCACCTGGCGCCTCGACAATGTTGCCAGCGCCCGCACCTTCTGGCGAACGGGCGATCTTGTTGAACGTCAGGCGCCAGCCGTCGAGCCGGCCGCCGATACGCGGGCCCATCTGTACCGCCCGCTCCTTCAGCCGCTGATCGGCCAGCCGGGCCGGATTCATGTTCGAGCCGTAGGCGAAGTACCAGATCATGCGAGCTGCCAGACGCGCACCGGCTCGCCATAGCCGCGGATCGCCATCGGCCCCAGGTCGGTCCCGATCCCGTCCAGGAATGGACGCATGGCATCGGACACGAGCAGCCGCGCGCCCGTCTCCTTGGTGAGCTGCTCCAGCCGCGCGGCGAGGTTCACCGTGTCGCCGATCACCGTGTATTCCTTGCGCAGCGACGAACCGACGGTGCCGGTCACGGCCTCGCCGATATGAATACCGATGCCGACCCGGAGCGTCTGGGCGGGTCGTGCTCCATTCCAGGTGTCGACCGCTGTCAGCATCGCTTGCGCAGCCCTCACCGCATTCGCCGCCGCTGCGGGGTCGGCGATCGGCGCACCGAACAGGGCGAGGAAGCCGTCACCGAGGAACTTGTTGATGATGCCATTGTTGCGATCGACGATCGTGACCATCTCGCAGAAGAAGTCGTTCAGCAGGCCTACTGTTTCCTGCGCCGATCGCGCCCGTGTCATCGCCGTAAAGCCGCGGATATCGAGAAACATCACACAGACCGTGCGCATCTCGCTCGGCGGAGCAGCATGGTCGAGCAACTGCTCCACAACCTCGGGCGAGACATGCTGGCCGAAGAGGTTGGTTACATGGTCGCGCGCCGCGGCATTGGCCATCGAGTTCTCGAACTGCCGCCGCACGCGCAAGGCAACAGCGCCGGCCACGAGGCCCGCGATCAGCAGAATGAAGCTGCGGCTCAAATAGAAGTAGATCGCCCCCATCGGATTGGCCGAAGCATTGTCGAGCGGCAGCAGCCAGAGCGCCAAAGCGAACTGCTGAACGGCTGCGACCGTGCCCGTCCACACCGATAGCCAGAAGTCGAGCCGCATGGTCGAGAGCACGATAAACACGAAATAAAGCATCGGCGGCCAGAAGGCGAAAACCGCATGCGGCTCCATATCGCGCGCCAGCAGATAGATCACCACGCCGGGCAGCGTGGTCTCGATCAGCGCATTGGCGAACCGGCCGTAGGTCGGGAAATCCCTGTCCTGGGCCATGCGGTAGCGAAGCAACAGCAGAGCGAGGACTTCGTAGACGACGAACGGACCGATGGCGATGACCGGGAAGGTCGGCGACAATGCACTTTCGAAGAGGCGCCGCGCGATGTCCTTCGAGAAGAGGATGGCGAGCGTCGTGGCGACCAGCAGGATCGCGAGGATGACGGCGACCGCCCGCATGCGCTGCTGCTCGGCGCGCAAAATCTCGCGCCGGAGCGCGTCGGCATACCCTCCGGAACCCCTCTCAGCCATCTACCGCAACCTAGCGAAGGCCCGTTACAACGTCGAGGTGCGCGCCGTCGCGCACTGCCAGGCCGCTGCCAACGTGCTAAGGACGGGCATGGAGATCAAGGAGATCGCGCGGGAGCTTCAGGGTGCGGCGGCCAATCTGGCGCTCCGCATGCCGATCTCGTGGGTCAACATCCTGGCCGGAAAGCCGATCGTCGTGGATGGCCGGGTGCTCGACGCCCGCACGCAGTGGTTCCTCCAACTCTTGGCGCGCAGCGGGCAACAGCCGCTGCAGTCGCTGGGCGTCGGCCAGGCGCGGGCCGAATTCGATATGTTCCAGACGATCATGGGCGGCCGCCCTCTGCCCGTTGGCGAGATCGTCGACCGCACAATCGGCACCGTCGCGGGCCGCCTGCGGGTGCGCCTTTATCGCCCGGCCGGTTCGGTGGCGCGCCTGCTACCGGCAATCCTGTTCTTCCATGGCGGCGGGTTCACCATCGGCAGCCTCGAAGGCTACGACCTACCCTGCCGCTATTTCTGCAATCGCACGGGCTGTGCCGTGATCGCGATCGACTATCGACTGGCGCCGGAGCACAAGTTCCCAGCCGCCATTGACGATGCGCTGGCAACCTTCCGCTGGCTCTCGAGCGAAGGCAGCAGCTTTGGCATCGACCCTGCGCGCATCATCGTGGCAGGAGATTCGGCGGGCGGCACCATCGCCGCCGTCGTGGCCCAGCAGGTACGGGGCGAGACGTATACACCGTGCCTGCAATGGCTGATCTATCCTGCCACCGACATGTCGGTCGAATGGCCCTCCCATACGAGCTGTGGCGAGGGCTTCCTTCTGACGTTGTCCGACATGCGGTGGTTCCTCGGGCAATACCTGCATGATCCGGCCGAGGCAGCTGATCCGCGTGTGTCGCCGCTGCGTGCGGCCGATCTTTCCGGCCTGCCGCCCGCACTGGTCTTCACCGCGGGCTTCGATCCGCTACGGGACGAAGGGCAAGCCTATGCCGGCAAGCTCGCGACAGCCGGCGTGAAGACCGTTCACCGCGAGTTCGATTCACTGATCCACGGTTTCATCTGCATGCGTGGCGCGCTACAGGCAGCAGCACGGGCGATGGACGACATGGTCGTTGGTTTGAAGCACGAGTTGGCACGGTTGGGACATTGAACATGGGTGACGAGGTAGCGGCGACGACGGTGACTGGGGCGCGGGAACGGTCGGGCCGCCGCGAGCAGAACAAAGCGGAGAACCGTGCCGCGCTGCTCAAGGCCGCACGAACGGTCTTCGCCGAGATGGGTTATGGCGCGGCGGGTGTGCGCGACATCGTGCGGCGCACCGACCTCGCCTCGGGCACCTTCTACAACTACTTCAAGGACAAGGACGAGATCTTTCAGGCAGTCGTCGCCGAGATGAGCGTCGAGCTGATGAAGCGCCATCGTCAGGGCCGGGCCAAGGCGCGTACGGCGGAGGAGTTCTTCCGCAGCCACATCTCGGTCTACCTGAACTACGTGGCGCGCGAGCCGGAGATCCTCGACTTCGGTCGCAACAACGTCACGCCCGTGCGCATGATGCTGGAGAAGCCCGAGCTGCAGTTCATGTCACGCCAGCTGCACGATGACATCGCCAATGCCATCGCCCAGGGCATCCTGCCCGACGTCGACGTGTCCTATCTGGCGGCGACGCTTTCAGGCATGGTGTTCGAGGCTTCGATCGCCATGGTCTCGCGCGATCCGGTGGACCCCGAGGAGATCACCGAATTCGCGACGAGACTGATGTTGGGTGGCATCGCCAACCTGCCGAAACGCAAGCCGGGCGCCTGAAGCGCTATCGCGTTTACGCGCCCATCGCTATCGGGTTGCGCAGCACGCCGATCTTCTCGATCTCGATCTCGCAGACATCGCCCGGCTTCAGCCAGGGTTGCGGATTGCGCGCCATGGCGACACCCGAGGGCGTGCCGGTGATGATGATGTCGCCGGGCTCCAGCGTCATCACCTTGGACATCTCGCAGACCAGGGTCGGCACATCGAAGATCAGGTCGTCGGTGTTGCTGTCCTGCATGGTGACGCCGTTGACACGGGTCATGATGCGCAGCGGGGCAGCTCCCGGCGGCAGCTCGTCCGGCGTCACGATGTCAGGGCCGAAGCCGCCGGTGCCGTCGAAGTTCTTGCCCAGGGTGAACTGGCCGCCGGACTTCCTCTGCCAGTCGCGGATCGAGCCGTCATTGAAGCAGGCATAGCCGCCGATCACCGACAGCGCCTTCTCCTTCGGCACGTTGCGGCACTTCTTGGCGATCACGATTGTGAGTTCGGCTTCCCAGTCGTACTGCTCGGAGTGACTGGTCGCGAGCATCTTGCCGTTGTGCGGTACCAGCGTGTTGTTGAGACGGGTGAAGACCACCGGATAGTTCGGGATCGGGCTACCGGTCTCCTCGGCGTGCTTACGGTAGTTCAACCCGATGCAGAGGATCTTGCCGGGTGCGGGAATCGGGCAGAGATACTTGGCCGACTTCTCCGAAACCGTGGCACCGGCCTTGACCTTGGCGCAGGCCTTGAGCACCGCCTGCTGCAGCTTCTTGCCGCCGGACAGGATCTCGACGACGGACTTTGGCCCGCGCGGCATCTGCTTGCTGAGGTCTATGACCTTGCCGTCCCCCATCTTCACGCCCACTGCTGGTTTGCCGCCGCTCACGATCGTGCAAAGACGCATTGTTTCCCCCTTCGGATTCCCGTCGAAAATCGAACGCGGCGTAACGTCCTCCGTCCCGCGCTGACGGTCAAGCTGCGCCACTTCTGCTAGGCTCAGCCCATGCGTAGCCTGCTCGTTTTCATCCTTCTGATCGCCGCGGCCTCGCCCGCTTCGGCCCAGCTCGTGGCCCCCCTCACCACGCCGGACGGCCGGATTGCCTGCACCCAAGGCATCACCGGCGCCGGCCATGTAACGCACTGGGAGGCCGTGCCCGATCCCCAGGCGCTCGACCATTGGGCGCTTGCCGAGACCGGCCACGACGAGACAGACCTGCATTTCCCGATCTGCATTTCCGAGCAGACGGTGGTCTTCAATGCCGATGTAACGCTGCGGTTCAAGATTGTCGGCGGCACGCATGCCCGCTCCGCAGGGCTCGTCCTGCGTGCCCAGACCGCCAACGACTACTACGTCGTACGGGCTGACGCCCTGGACGGGTCTGTCCGCTTTTACCGGATGATTGGCGGGCGACGTGCCGAGCTCAAGGGAACGAAGGTGATGGTGGCATCGGACGTGCAACATGCGCTGCGGGTCGTGGCCAAGCGGGACCAGTTCGAGGTCTTCCTCGACAACAAATCGCTCTTCAAGTTGACCGATACCAGCCTGATGCAGCCGGGTCCGGTCGGCGTCTGGAGCCAGGCCGACAGCGTCACCCACTTCCAATCGCTGCTCGTCGCCAACCCGCCTGATCCGTCAGAGGACAGTGAGCGGCACCAGACCAAAGGAGATCTTGATGGCGATGATCAGGCCGTTCACGGCGATGCTCGCCAGCACTAGACCGAAAACGCGGCTTATGATCTCCACGCCGGAGCGACCAAGGATTTTGTAGAGCTGCGTGGCGCTGGCATAGACACAGAAGAGCACCACCAGACAGAAGACGAGTTCGACCGTCGTGCGGGCCTGTTCGCCAAAAGTGCGCCGATAGTTGTCGGTCAGAAGCACCACGGTGAGGATGGCGCCCGCCCCCGCGATGCCCGGCGTGGCCAGCGGAAAGATCGCACGCTCGACCAGGGAGGAGTCGGTTGGCAATGCGCGGGTTTCTTCCTGTACCTTGCCCAGCACCATCTTGATTGCAAACAGCAGCAGCACCAGCGATCCCGCGAGCTGAAAAGCGGCCATCGGAATGTGCAGCGCATCAAGCAGCGAATGGCCACCGGCGATGGCGACCAACAGGATGACGAAGGCCACGCTCACCGCATAAGCCGCCACCTTGAGCGCATCCTTCTGCGAGAGGCCGGCCGCGGCGATCAGGAAAAGCGGCACCGTCGCGATGGGATCGAGGATCACGAACAGGGTGACCACTTCGTAGAGCAGATCGTGAGCGAACGTCATCGGATCCTCAGCGTCTTGCGTCGAGCAGGGCGCGCGCCAGCTCGGCAAAGCCTGCACCGGAGCGTTGGGTGGTGATCCAGGCCGGCCGGTGAGTCATGGCGTCGGCATAGTCGCGCACGTTGGCCACGCCCACGCCGTTGGGGAAGAAGCCGAACATCGGTGCGTCGTTGGGCGAGTCGCCGGCAAAGACATAGGCGGCCCTTTCGGCGTCGAGATCGACGCCGAACAGTTCGGCCATCATGGCGCGCGTCGTGGTGAGCTTGTCATAGTCGCCGAACCAACCGTTGACGTGGATCGAGCTCACCTTGGCATACGCGCCATGTTTCTCGAAGATCTTGAGGATGTGCTCGACCTCGGCCCAAGGCAGCGCCGGCACATCCTCGCGAAAGTCCACGGCGAGGTCGGCCGCCCGATAAGCCTGGTCGGAAGCGATGGCCGCTCCCGGCACGTCGCGCAGCACTTCCTCCCGCACCGCCTCGAGCCGCCGCCGGCCCTCGGCGCGTACCTCGTCGGACTGGATGAAGCGCGTTGCCAGCCGGCCGGCCTTGGCGTCGTGCCACATCCAGAAGGCACCGTTCTCGCCCACCACGGCATCGACCGGCCAGAAACGGGCGATGTGATCGCACCAGCCAGCCGGGCGGCCGGTCACCGGCACCACCAGCAGGCCCGCCTGCCGGAGCGCCTCCAACGCGCCATAGGCCGCAGCCGTCAGCCGGCCCTCGCTGGAGACGGTCTCGTCGATATCGGTGAAGACGCCGCGGATGGCGGCCAGGGTGGAACGGGGGCAGTCGGCGAGAGGCTTCATTGGCAGCCAGTTCTTAACATGGCATTCGCGGGATATCGGGTCTAAAAGCCCCCACAGGATGGAGACGATGCAGCTTGAAGCACTCACCGCCGTAAGCCCCGTCGATGGCCGTTATCGCGCCACGGCTGAGCCGCTCGCGCACTATTTCAGCGAATTCGCGCTCATGAAGATGCGCCTGACCGTCGAGTGCGAGTATCTCATCGCGCTTTCGGAGACCAAGAGCGTCGGCATCCGCCCCCTGACGGCGGACGAGAAGGCAATGCTTCATGCGCTGCCGAATATTCCGGTCGAGGACGCCCAGATCATCCAGAAGATCGAGCGCGAGGGATACGACGGCATCCCCGCGACGAACCACGATGTGAAGGCGGTCGAATACTTCATCAAGCTGAAGCTCCGGAACACCACCCTCACGGATGTTCTGGAATGGGTGCACTTCGCACTCACCTCGGAGGACGTGAACAGCACCGCCCATGCGCTCGCGCTCCGCGGCGCGCTCGAAGGAGTCATGCTGCCGGCGCTCGAAAAAGTAGCGAACGAGATCGGCGGTCTCGCCCGGGCGCATGCCGACAGCGCCATGCTGGCGCGCACCCATGGCCAAAGCGCAACGCCCACCACCTTCGGCAAGGAGATGAACGTCTTCGCGACTCGCCTTGCCAGGCAGGTCGGCACGCTGAAGACCAGCTCGGTCCTCATGAAATGGGGTGGCCCCTCCGGTAACTACAACGCCCAGATGGTGGCGCTTCCGCAGGTGGATTGGCTGGCCTTCGCACGCTCCTTCACCGAGCGCCTGAATGCGGACAAGCCCCATGGCGTGCGCCTCGCGCTCAACGAGGTGACGACGCAGATCGAGCCGCACGACACGTTCGCGGAGATGTTCGACAATCTCCGGCGCATCAACACCATCTTGCTCGACCTGTCGCAGGACATGTGGCGCTACATTTCGGACGGTTGGGTCACGCAGAAGCCGAAGGAAGGCGAAGTCGGTTCGTCGGCGATGCCGCACAAGGTGAACCCGATCGATTTCGAGAATGCCGAAGGAAATTTCGGTGTCGCCAATGCCCTCTTCGAGCATCTTTCCAGAAAGCTGCCTGTTTCGCGCCTGCAGCGCGACCTTTCCGACTCCACGGTCTCGCGCACCTTCGGCACCGCCTTCGGTCATTCGCTCGTCGGCTATCGCTCTCTGCTGCGCGGCTTCAGCAAGATCAGCGTGAACGAAGCTGCCCTTCGCGAGGCGATCACAATGCACCCCGAAGTGCTCGCCGAAGCGATACAGACGGTCCTCCGCGTTGCCGACGTGGAGATGCCCTACGAGAAGCTGAAAGCCCTCACGCGCGGCAAGCAGGTCACGATGGAAGATTTCGCCGTCTTCATCGACGGCCTCGATGTCGGCGCGGAGCTGAAGGCGAAGCTCAAGAAGCTCCGCCCAGAGACCTACACAGGCCTCGCCGGCGCACTTGCCAGGAAGACTACTTCTTGATTTCCGTCATCACCTGCTGCGTGGCCACGACCAGGAGCCGGTCGCCCTGGCGGCGAATGGTGTGCTCCTCGGTCGGCTTTCCGGCCGCGGCGAGGTCGTGCAACAGGGTGTGAATGACGTCGTGATCGCCCGGCTTCTCGAAGTCGGCCATGACGATGTCGCGTGCATAGGCCTCGGCGGCGTCGCCGGTCTTGCCCATCAGACCCGCGGCCCACAGACCCAGCAGCTTGTTCTTGCGCGCACGAGCCTTGAACTGCAGCTCCATGTCATGCTCGAACTTGTGCTCGAAAGCCTTTTCGCGATCTTCAAACGTCGTCATCTCTGCCGCTCCCAAGAGGCCCGTCGCGGCGGGTTATAGCAGCCCTGCAGCCTCTTTCCACTGCCCCTTGAGGGTGGCAGACTCCGGCCGGGGATGGGGGAAAGGTGACCTTCCAATGAGTATGCACGTTCATCATTCCGGCTGCGGGTGCCTGCCCAAGCTCTCGCGCCGCGGGGCGCTGGGGTTGGGTTTCGCGGGCGCCCTCACCGCAGCCTTCCCGGCTTTGGCCGAGAAGCCGGAGCACTACGATTCGATGCTGTTCAATTGCATCGATCCGCGCTTCACGACCTTCAGCTTCAACTACATGGCCAAGCGCGACCTGCAGGACCTCTACAGCCAGTTCGTGATCGCGGGTGGGCCCATCGGCGCGGTGGCGCCCGTCTTCGCCAGCTGGGGCGAGGTGTTCTGGGAGAACCTGGCGATCAGCGTCCAGCTCCACACCATCAAGCGTGTGATCGGCCTCACCCATCGCGACTGCGGCGCCGCCGCCGTCGCCTATGGCGACCGGGTGAAGACAGACAGGGCTTTCGAGACCGCGAAGAATGTCGAGGCGCTGAAGGCTTTCCGCGCGGAAACCAACAAGCGCCAGCCCAAGCTCGCCGTCGAGACCGGTATCATGGCACTGGACGGAACGGTCGAGGTCGTCGCCTGAGACGCAATGGTGTAAGGTAGGGGCGTGCCGGACACGTCCCTGCCCGCCTCGCGTCCCTCGCCCAGCGCGCTGGACCGCCAGCTCGCCGCCCAGCGGGCCCGTCGTCCGGTGGATCCCCTGTTGTCGCTGGTCGTGCCGGTCTTCAACGAGGAAGAATCGATCGACATCTTCCTGGCGGCGATCGAGCCATTCCTCGAAAATGAGCGGCTGCGTTTCGAGATCGTGTTCGTGAACGACGGCTCGCGCGACAACACGTTGGCCCATCTGCTCGACTGCAGCCTGCGCGACAAGCACATCCGGGTGGTCAACCTTTCGCGCAATTTCGGCAAGGAAGCCGCGCTCACGGCCGGCATCGATCATGCCAAGGGCGACATCCTGATCCCCATGGACATCGACCTGCAGGATCCGCCGAACCTCATCGGCCCCTTCGTCGAGCGTTGGCGGGAAGGCTACGACATCGTCTACGGCGTGCGCTCGGCACGTACCTGGGACACGATGAGCAAGCGCGTCTCGGCAGGTTGGTTCTACTGGGCGTTCAACCGCATGTCGCCGGTACGCATCCCGGCGCATGTCGGCGACTTCCGTCTGGTCGACCGCCGCGCCATCGAGGTGCTGCGCCAGTTGCCCGAGCGCAACAGGTTCATGAAGGGCCTGTTCGCCTGGGTTGGCTTCAATGCCGTCGGCGTGCCCTACGAGCGGCCGCAGCGCGTCGCGGGCTCCAGCAAGTTCGACCTGTGGCGGCTCTGGAATTTCGCGCTCGACGGCGTGGTGAGCTTCTCGACCGTGCCGCTCAGGGCCTCGTTCTACGGTGGACTCGTGATCGCCGCGGTCGCCGTGCTCTACGCGCTCTTCATCGTGCTACGCGTGCTGCTGTTCGGCATCGACACGCCGGGCTATGCGTCGTTGATCATCGTCGTGCTGTTGATGGGAGCCATCCAGCTCGTTTCCATCGGCATCATCGGCGAATACCTTGGCCGGTTGTTCCTCGAGGTGAAGGGACGGCCGATCTACGTCGTCGAGAACGTCTACGAGGACGGCACGGCGCGCGACTGATGGACCTCAAGGAAGAGGACATATTGGGCGAGAGCATCGGCCGGCACTGGTATTACCGGTCGAAGGCTGCTGCGCTGCGGCGTGCACTCGGAGGCTTGAGACCGCGCCGCGTGCTCGACGTCGGCGCAGGCTCGGGCTTCTTTTCACGCCACCTGCTCGCCGAGACAGGCGTGCAGTCGGCGCTCTGCGTCGATACCGGCTATCCGCGTGAATGGGATGACAACGCGGCCGGCAAGCCGATCCAGTACCGGCGCGACTGCGATCCCAACGACTGCGATCTCGTGCTGATGATGGACGTGCTGGAGCATGTCGGCGACGACGAGCGGCTGGTGCGCCACTACGCCGGCACGGTGCGAAGCGGCGCGCATTTCCTGGTGACCGTGCCCGCCTTCCGCTTCCTGTGGAGTGGACACGACGTCTTCCTCGAGCATGTACGACGTTACCGGCTCTCCGAAATCGAATCGGTGATGCGAAAGGCCGGCTTGGAGATCGTGAAGGGCGCCTATTATTTCGGCTTCATCTTCCCCCTCGCCTCCGCGGTTCGGCTGGCAACTCGCGGCGCTTCCCGACAACCGAAAAGCAGCCTCAAGAAGCACGGCGCACTCACGAACAGCATCCTGACCGCCGTCTGTATGGCGGAGTTGCCCCTCTTCCCCGTCAATCGCCTCGCCGGCCTGTCTGCCTTTGTGCTGGCTCGGAAACCTTAGCCCTTCGCCCTGCGTCTGTGTAATCGCCAGAAGCCAGGCGACCGCCCCTACGACCGGAGACCGAGGCGGCGATACGAGCCGTTGGAACGTCGGTTACTTCAGGTGACCGCTAAATGTCTCAAAAATAGCGGTGAGGTTGCCATGGTTACCAATAGTGACCGTCAGATGTACCGAATCTGACGGTGAGGTTGGCCATACCGACCCTCTTCCACCGCGCTCGATCTGCCCCACCGTGCAGCGTCTCCCGCGGCCCCCGCGCTTCGGCCGCCCAACGAATTGGTTACGGGCCATGGATCCGGGTCTCCACGGCACAGAACGTAATATGCAGACCCGTGCTTCGCTTCATTCTGATCAATGGATCGGCCAGACGGACATGAGAGTTTATCGTCTCTCTGTGAGGCGGAAGCACCCTGGATCGACGTCCAGCCTCCTCGCTATTGTCCCGCCGACCGAACGGTGATGGTAAGGAGTAGCGATGCAGGTCATCGAGACGATCAGCGCTTTCCGCGAGGCCCGCGGAGGCATCGCACAACTGGGCCTCGTCCCCACCATGGGCTTCCTGCACGAGGGACATCTCAGCCTCGTGCGGCGGGCGCGCGCCGAGTGCGGCGCGGCGGCCGTCAGCATCTTCGTCAATCCGACACAGTTCGGTGCCAACGAGGATTTCGCCAGCTACCCGCGCAACATGGAGCGCGACCTGGCGCTTCTGCGCGAAGTTGGCACCGACCTCGTCTTCACGCCGACGCCCGTCGAAATCTATCCGCCAGGCCACATGACGGGCGTCGAAGTAGGCAAAGTGACCGAGGTTCTGGAAGGCGCGGTGCGACCGGGCCATTTCCGTGGCGTTGCCACCGTCGTCTGCAAGCTCTTCAACATCGTACAGCCGACGCGTGCTTATTTCGGCCAGAAGGACGCGCAGCAGACCGTCGTGCTGACCCGCATGGTCCGCGATCTCGACATGCCGCTGGAGATGGTCGTCTGCCCGACGGTGCGCGAGCCTGACGGTTTGGCGATGAGCAGCCGCAACGTCTACCTCGCTCCCGACCACCGCCGCGCCGCCCCCGTGCTTTACCGCGCGCTGACGGCCGCCGAGGCACGATACAAGGCGGGAGAGCGCTCGGCCGAGACGCTGCGCGGGACCATGCGTGACACGCTGGCGACCGAGCCGATGGGTGTCGTCGAGTATGTGAGCGTCGCCGATCGTGGCTCACTCGCGGAGCTCGACACCGTTCCGTCCGAAGGCGCCCTGGCCTCGATGGCGGTCCGCCTCGGCAAGACCCGCCTGATCGACAATCTGATCCTCGGGGCTTAAGCCGCCGCGACGTCCTTGGAACTGATGCGGCGGCGCTTGGCGTTGATCTCGCGCAGGACGACCAGCATCTCCTCGGCAACGACGTCACCCGGTATGTCCGCGCCCTCCGATTCGAGCTCCTTCATGTCGACCCATACGGCATAGAGCGGCGCCGTGCGGCTGGTGATGATGCCGGCATGCAGCAGGGTCTTGATCAATACGCGGAAGATGTTGGTGCTGTCCTTGAGCGATTCGCGACGGTCATCGTCGCTGAAGACCTCCCTCACCGCGTCACGCACCCACTGCCAATCGAGCCCGTACTTGGCATAGATCACCTGCTTCTGCTCGGTGTTGATCAGGTTGAACAGCAGCATCTGGAAGAGTTGGGCCGACCAGTCCTCGACCTTCTTGTGCTCGTCGGGATTGAGATGGCGGATCGTCTTGGCGGCCCACAGCCGGCCGAAGCGGTGATGGAAGGCCTCGTCGCTCATCACAAGCTGCACCAGCCGGCGCAGCACGGGATCGTTGGTCCGGGCATTGAAGGTCGCGAAGGCGCCCATGGCGATGCCCTCGACCAGCATCTGCATGCCGACGATCTTCTTGTAGACCTCGTGCGTGCTCACGAGATCGCCCAGCACGGACGCGATGGTCGGCCCGACCGGCAGCGGCGCGCCCCAGCGCTTGGCGATATAGCGCGTGAAGGCGGTGACGTGGCGCGCCTCCTCGCGAGCCTGGTTGGCGGCGTATTCCTGCGCACCCGGATCGACCAGCACGTGGCAGAGGCTCGCCGACAGCGACAGCGCACCCTGCTCGCCGTGCAGCAGGTTGGAGATCGACCAGTGCGTCACGTCGTTGGCGAGCTGGATCTTCTGCCTTTCATCCAGCTTGTCGGCGACGGCGCTGCGCAGCTCGACATGGTTGTCGAGCGGCAGGATCGGCGTCGTCGACATGTCGAACGGCGCGTCGAAGTCGATGTAGCTCTTGTCCAGCGGATCCCAGAAATGATCGTGGGTTGCCGAGATGATGCCGTCGAAGGCATCGCTGCGCCGCCCGTAGCGCGGTACTTCCAGCATGGCGGGAAAGTCTTGCGGCGAAACGGCGTCGTAAGCCTTGTCGTAGGTGATCTGTTGGACGTTGGCAGCCATGCCGCCCTCCTGTTCGATTGTTAGGCCTTGAACCTGATGACGGCCCGCGTGCCGCGCGTCACCGGCCGGTATTCAACCTTGGACTGGAGATTGCCCGCCATCGCCGCCATCACGCGGCCGCCGAGCCCGGTCCCCTTGGGCGTGCCGATTCCGTTCCAACCCACGCCATCATCCTCGACCGCCAGCAGGTAGAAGCCGTCGGCATCGCGTTCGAGGATGACACGGATCTCGCCACGTGTCCCGGGAGCGTAGGCGTACTTGAAGGCATTGGTCAGCAGCTCCGTGACGATGACGCCGATCGGGACCGCCCTGTCTGTCGGCAACAGGGTGCTGCCTGCCACGCGTAGCGTCACAAGCTTGCCCTTCTCGCCCTCGTCGATCGCCGCCGCCAGATCGTCGATCAGCGAGCGCAGATATGCGTCGAGCTCAACTACACGCACGTCGGTGGACGTGTAGAGGCGGCGATGGACGCTGGCTACGGCGATGATGCGCGCGCGCATCTCGTGCAGCGCCTGGCGCGCGGCGGGATCGGACACCGCACTCGCCTGCAGATGCGCGAGAGCCGCGACCATGGCGAGCGAGTTGGCGACGCGATGGTTGACTTCGTGCAGCAGCAGTTCCGCGCGGTCGCGCGCCTCGGCGATCGCCCGCTGGGCCTCGGCCGCCTCACGTTTCATCTTCTCCTGTGCGAGGGACGCGCGGATGGCCTCGCCCAGCAACTCGCGGAAGTGGCCTTGCACGTCCTTCCAGACGTAGTCGGCGGCGCCAGCCTTGAGCGCGGCCACGGCGACGCGGGCATCCTCCGAGCCGGTCACATAGACCACCGGCACGTCGGGCGCGACCTGGCGTAGCCGCGGGAAGACCTGCAGGCCGGTCTCGTTGACCAGATTGTGGTCGAGCGCGATCACATCGAAGCGTTCGCTGCCCGCGCGCCGCACGCCCTCATCGCCGGTCTCGACGTGGGTGACAGCGAAGCCCTGCGGCTCCAGCGCGCGCGCGATGAGACGCCCCATGCCCGGGTCGTCATCGATGTAGAGGACTTTGACCGAATCGCTCATGGTCGTCAGTCGGTCGCCGGGACCTGCATGACCGACAGGAACAGGCCAAGCTGCTGGATGGCGTTGGCGAAGCTCTCGTAGTTCACCGGCTTGGTGATGTAGACGTTCGCCCCCAGATCATAGCAGCGCTTGATCTCACGCTCGTCGTCGGTCGTTGTCAGGATGATCACAGGCGAGCGCTTGAGATGCTCGTTCGACTTCACCTTGGTCAGGATGTCGACGCCGGTCATGTCCGGCAGGTTGAGGTCGAGCAGGATCAGCAGCGACCGCGAGGAGTTGTTCTTCGCAGTACCGTCGCTGCCCATCAGGAAGGCGAGCGCCTCCGTGCCGTTCTTGTATGCCAGGATCTCGTTACTCACGCCGGCACGGCGGATATTGCGCTCGATCAGGCGGGCATGACCTTCATCGTCCTCGACCATGACGATGGATACGGGGCGGGCGTTCATTCGAGGCACCTCATGATGGCACTGCAGGCGGGTTTTCTGTCTTAAGGCGCTTGGGCAAATCTATCCGGAAGGTCGTCCCGCGCCCAAGCTCGGAACGAACCGTAATGTCGCCGCCAAGCCGCCGCACCAGCGCCCGCACGTGGGCAAGGCCGATGCCCTCGCCCGGACGATCCTGGGGTCCCGCCCGGCGGAACAACTCGAAAATGCGCTCATGGTCCTGCTCGGCGATGCCGCGGCCGTTATCGGCGATATCGATCCGCACACGCCCAGCCGGCTCGGTCACGGTGACGGAGACGTGACCCGGCCGGTCGTTCGAGAGATATTTCACGGCGTTGTCGAGGACGTTGCCCACCACCTGCTCGAGAGCCAGACGGTCGGAGATCACGATCGGCGCCCGCTCGGGCAGGCCGAGCGTCGCCTTGGCGTCCTCGAGCTGATGGCGCACCGAGCCGCCAGCATTGGCGAAGAGCTTGGCGAGGTCGATCGGCTCGGGATTGAGCTCACGACGGCCTTCGCGTGACAGCTTCAGGATGGCGTTGATCAGCGAATCCATACGACTGGTCGAGGAGCGGATGAAGCGCAGCGCCTCGGGAATGTCGTCGCGCGCCGCTTCCCTGGCCTTGTCGGCCTGCGTCTCGTCGCCAGCCACATAGCCCTGGAGTGTCCGCGCCGCGACCTCGAGCTCGCTGGTGAAGCCCATGATGTTGACGAGCGGCGAGCGCAAGTCATGACTCACGATGTAGGCAAAGCGCTGGATCTCGTCGTTGGCGCGTTGGAGCGCCGACGTACGCTCGGCGACGCGGTCCTCGAGAGTGGCGTTGGCCAGCTCGAGGTCGCGGCGTGCACTCAGAAGCTCCCGCGTGTAGCGGATCACAGTGTAGGACGCGCCCGCGGCGAACACGGTGATCAGCGCGGCACCGAGCAAGGTCACCCAGCGCAGCAGATCGGCGGCCCGCGTCAGCGCCCGCAGCCGGTCCTCGACCCGCGCCTCTGAAAACCCGATGAGCTCGTCCAGGGTCGCGCGTGCCTGATCCATCAACTGCTTGCCCAGGTCGGTCTGCACCTCCTTCAGGGCCTCGGCGTGCTGCCCGGCCTTTTCAAGCGCCACGGTCTTGCCGAGTTCGGCCATCTTGGCGTCGGCCACGCTCTTGAGTTCCTCCACGAGCTTGCTCGAGGCGACGTCATCGGCGACCAGCGGCTTGAGTTGCGTCAGATATTTGTCGAGGGTCGCGCTTGCCGCATTGAACGGTTCCAGGTAGCGCTCCGTCCTCGTGAGCAGATAGCCGCGCTGGCCGGTCTCGGCGTCCAGAAGTGCTGTATAGACATTCGCCACCGTTGAGCGCACGACCCGCTCGCGTGTCACCTCGGCGGCATGCTGGGCCGTAAGAGTCGACAGCCAGGCAGCGGCGCCTACGATCAGCAGCAGGACGAGCGCCGAGGCCGCGAGCAGGCCGATGGTCCGGCGGGCGAAGGCTGAACTGAAAAGGGGCATTGCCCTGCGGAGGGTCTGAAGGCTCGGACGGGTTAAGGGATCGGCACTTTGGTAGCGATCTCAGCGCCGCAGGCAGCTCTCAGGTGATATAGCAAAACAAGCCGGTCACTGTCTTGATTTGCCGTAGGAAACGCCGATATATGACGATCCCGTCATTAATTCCAATGGATTTTTCCCCATCAACGGCGCATGGGACTTCCGCCATATTCCCGGCCGAATGGTGAGCGGTCCCTGCCGTTCGCCCAGGAGTTCAGCATGTCCCGCCGTCGCCGCATCTACGAGGGCAAGGCCAAGACCTTGTTCGAGGGACCCGAGCCCGGGACCATCGTCCAATATTTCAAGGACGACGCCACTGCCTTCAACAACAAGAAGAAGGGCACGATCACGGGCAAGGGCGTGATCAACAACCGCATCTCCGAGTTCCTGATGACCAAGCTCGGTGAGATCGGCGTGCCGACCCACTTCATTCGCCGGCTGAACATGCGCGAGCAGCTGATCCGTCAAGTCGAGATCATTCCGCTCGAGGTCGTGGTCCGGAACGTCGCCGCCGGCTCCTTCGCCACGCGCTTCGGCGTCGAGGAAGGCACCCAGCTACCGCGCTCGATCATGGAGTTCTTCTACAAGAACGACCAGCTCGGCGACCCGATGGTCACCGAGGAGCACATCACGGCCTTCGGCTGGGCCACGCCCCAGGACCTCGATGACATTGTCGCGCTCACCCTGCGCGTGAACGACTTCCTGTTCGGGCTCTTCCTCGGCTGCGGCATCAAGCTGGTCGACTTCAAGCTGGAGTTCGGCCGCCTATATGAAGACGACATGGTGCGCATCGTGCTTGCCGACGAGATCAGCCCCGATTCCTGCCGGCTCTGGGACCTGCGGACCAACGAGAAGCTCGACAAGGACCGTTTCCGCCGCGACCTCGGCAAGGTCGAGGAGGCCTACCAGGAAGTGGCCCGGCGGCTTGGCATCCTGATCGACCAGGGCCCGGGCGACGTCCGTGGCCCCACGACATTGCAGTAGTCGAGGAACAATGAAGGCAAGAGTCCACGTTACCCTCAAGAACGGCGTGCTCGACCCCCAGGGCAAGGCCATCGGACATTCGCTGAACCGCCTCGGCTTTCCCGAGGTGGGCGACGTACGGCAGGGCAAGTTCATCGAGCTGGAACTGGCCGAGACCGACAAGGCCAAGGCCAAGGCCCGCCTCGACGAGATGTGCCGCAAGCTCCTCGCCAACACCGTCATCGAGAACTACTCGATCGAGCTGGTGGGCTGATGAAAGCTGCGGTCCTCGTCTTCCCCGGCTCCAATCGCGAGGGCGATGTCGCGCAGGCGATCGAGCTGATCACCGGGCGCAAGCCGCAGATGGTGTGGCACGGCGCGGGCGACTTCGACAAAGCCGATCTGATCGTGCTGCCGGGCGGGTTCTCCTATGGCGACTATCTGCGCTGCGGCGCCATGGCCGCCCAGTCACCGGTCATGGCCGAAGTGAAGCGCCGCGCCGCCCAGGGCGTGCCGGTGCTGGCGATCTGCAATGGCTTCCAGATCGCGGCCGAAGCCGGTCTGGTGCCCGGCGTGCTGATGCGCAACGAGAACCTCAAGTTCATCTGCGGCGACGTGCATCTCAAGGTCGAGACCAGCCAGAGCCTGTTCACCAACCGCTACCAGGCGGGCCAAGTAATCAAGGTGCCGGTCGCCCATGCCGAGGGCAACTACTTCGCCGACGAGGACACGCTGAAGCGCCTGGAGGATCGCGGCCAAGTCGCCTTCCGCTACTGCGCGCCCGACGGCACTGTCGACGGCAGCGGCAATCCCAACGGCTCCATCCGCAATATCGCGGGCGTCTACAACGAGACCAAGACGGTGCTCGGCCTGATGCCGCATCCGGAAAACGCCATCGAACCGATCTTCGGCGGCACCGACGGCAAGGCGCTGTTCGAGGGCCTGGTCGAAGCGCTCTCGTGAGTACAACGTCGTGACCATCGCCAAAGAAAAGAATCCGCCGGTCAAGCTGCCCAACGAGCCCACGATCACGCCGGCGATCGTGGCCGAGCACGGCCTCTCCCCCGACGAATACCAGCGTGTGCTCACCATCATGGGCCGCGAGCCCACCATGGTGGAACTCGGCATCTTCTCGGCCATGTGGAGCGAGCACTGCTCCTACAAGTCCTCGAAGGTCTGGCTGAAGAAACTGCCGACGGAAGCGCCGTGGGTGATCCAGGGCCCGGGCGAGAATGCCGGCGTCATCGACATCGGCGACGGCCAGGCTGCCATCTTCAAGATGGAGAGCCACAACCACCCCTCCTACATCGAGCCCTATCAGGGCGCGGCGACGGGCGTGGGCGGCATCCTGCGCGATGTTTTCACCATGGGCGCGCGGCCGATCGCGAACCTGAATGCCCTGCGCTTCGGCGATCCTGCGCATCCCAAGACGCGACATCTCGTGTCCGGCGTGGTCGCGGGCATCGGCGGCTACGGCAACTGCATGGGCATCCCGACCGTCGGCGGCGAGACCAATTTCCATGCCGCCTACAACGGCAACATCCTCGTGAATGCCATGACCGTGGGCATCGCGCCGACCGACCGCATCTTCTATGCGGCGGCCGCGGGCCTCGGCAATCCGATGGTCTATGTCGGCTCCAAGACGGGCCGCGACGGCATCCACGGCGCCACCATGTCCTCGACCGAGTTCAACGAGGACAGCGAGAGCAAGCGCCCGACGGTGCAGGTCGGCGATCCCTTCGTCGAGAAGCTGCTGCTCGAGGCCTGCCTCGAGCTGATGGCGACCGATGCGATCGTCGCCATCCAGGACATGGGCGCGGCGGGCCTCACCTCCTCCTCCTTCGAGATGGCGGCCAAGGGCGGGCTCGGCCTCGAGATGGCGCTCGACAAGGTGCCGATGCGCGAAGAAGGCATGAACCCTTACGAGCTGATGCTGTCGGAGAGCCAGGAGCGCATGCTCATGGTGCTGAAGCCCGGCCGCGAGGAAGAAGCCCGCAAGATCTTCGAGAAGTGGGAGCTGGACTTCGCCGTCATCGGTCACCTCACCGACACCGAGCGGATGGTGTTGTCGTGGCACGGCGACATCGTGGCCAATATCCCGATCCCGCCGTTGGTCACCTCGGCGCCGATGTACGAGCGGCCGTGGAAGCTCACAAAGCTGCCCGCTGTGCTCGACGCGGCAAAGGTGCCGGCGCCGACCGACTGGAAAGCCTCGCTGCTGAAACTCATGGGCTGCCCCGATCTCGCGAGCAAGGCGTGGATCTGGCACCAGTACGATCACTTGATCATGGGAAACACGGCGATCCGCCCGCAGGATGGCGACGCGGCGCTGGTGCGCGTGCCCGGCACGTACAAGGGGCTGGCGATCACATCGGACTGCACGCCGCGCTACGTGCAGGCCCATCCCGAGACCGGTGGCCGCCAAGCCGTGGCCGAGGCGTGGCGCAACATCACCGCGACGGGCGCGGAGCCGCTTGCCATCACCGACAACATGAATTTCGGCAACCCGCAGAAGCCGGAGATCATGGGTCAGTTCGCCGGCGCCGTCATGGGCATGGCCGAGGCCTGCAAGGTGCTGAATTTCCCCGTCGTGTCGGGCAACGTCTCGCTCTACAACGAGACCGAAGGCAAGCCGATCCTGCCGACGCCGACCATCGGCGCGGTGGGCGTGATCAACGACCTCAGCAAGGCCGTGGGCTCGCGCCTGATCCAGGCCGGCATCTCGCTGGTGCTGGTCGGCGAGACCAAGGGCTGGCTCGGTCAGTCGCTCTATCTGCGTGAGATGTTCGGCCGCGAGGAAGGCGCGCCGCCGCCGGTCGATCTGGAGGTCGAGCGCCACAATGGCGACTTCGTGCGCGACCAGATCGATCGCGGCCGGATCGTGGCCTGCCACGACCTTTCCGACGGTGGTTTGCTCGTGGCGCTGGCCGAGATGTGCATCGCGGGCGGCGTCGGTGCAGAGATTACCCTGCCGGCAACGGGGATACCCTCGCACGCGTTTTTGTATGGCGAGGATCAGGCCCGCTATCTCGTGGCGAGCCCGCGGGCCGACAAGATCCTGAACACGGCGGCCAAACGCGGCGTTCCGGCGGTGGTGCTGGGCAACACCGGCGGGGCGGCGCTCACGGTCAAGGGCGTGCTCTCCGTGGCCCTCAGCGACATCAAGGCGGTGCACGAAGCCTGGTTGCCGGACTATATGAACAGGACCGAATAGAGCAGGAATATCAGCCCCATGCCGATGGCCGCCGAAGAGATCGTCTCCCTGATCAAGCAGGGCATTCCGGACGCCGAAGTCGAGATGCAGGACCTCGCGGGGGACGGCGACCACTGGGCCGCGACTGTGGTTTCGGCAGCCTTCGCCGGCAAGACCAAGATCCAGCAGCACCAGATGGTCTATGGCGCGCTCGGCGGCCGCATGGGCGGCGTCCTGCATGCGCTCAAATTGACCACCATGGCGCAAAAGCCCTGACGGGCTTATATTCCGAGCAAAGGAGTTACCACCCCATGAGCGAACCCGAAGTCTTCGGCCGCATCCGCGACGAGATCTCCAAGAACGACGTGCTGCTCTTCATGAAGGGCACGCCCGTCTTCCCTCAGTGCGGCTTCTCCGCCGCCACCGTGGACTGCCTCAGCCAGCTCGGCGTGAAGTTCCACGGCATCAACATCCTGGTCGACCCGGAGCTGCGCCAGGGCATCAAGGAATTCAGCCAGTGGCCGACCATCCCCCAGCTCTACGTGAAGGGTGAGTTCGTCGGCGGCTGCGACATCGTCCGCGAGATGTTCGAGACCGGCGAGCTCGAGCAGCTCTTCAAGGAAAAGGGCGTCGCGCTGGCGCAAGCAGCGTAAGAGCACCCGTATCTTTTCTTAGCCGTGCGGGCTCTCGCGCCTGGGAAGGCGCTGCCGCGCGCCACGTGCTTGCTTACGCAAACACGTAAGACGCCATAGACAGATTCCCCGAGGCGAAGCTGCGGTGCAGTGGCTTGCCTTTGGCGCCCGCGCCCGCCGCACCATACGCAACATGCAACGGCAGGAAGTGCTCGTCGGTCGGATGGGCTTCCTTCGCGTAAGGCGCTTCGCTTCGGTAGTTCGCCAGCGCCGCCTCGTCGCCCTTCCCCACCGTATCCGCCACCCAATCGTCGAACGCCTTGGCCCACGGCTCGGGCGGCAGTTCGTGCTGACCACGGATCAGGCGGCGGAGATTGTGAGTGGCCGAGCCCGAGCCCATGACCAGCACGCCCTCCTCGCGCAACGGCGCCAGCTTGCGGCCGAGCGCGATGTGGTGCGCGGGCGTCATGTAGGGCTGCACCGAAAGCTGGAGGATCGGAATGTCGGCCTCGGGCCAGCCGAGCAGCGCCGGTACCCAGGCACCGTGATCGAGACCGTACTCGGCGGGTTGCGCGCCGGTGAGCGTCGCCACGCGCTGGGCGAGTTCGGGCGCGCCCGGTGCGTCATATCGCATGCGGTAGAGCGGCTCGGGAAAGCCGTAGAAATCGTGGATGGTCTCGGGTCGCACTGCCGTCGAAACGGCCGGCCGTTCGGTGTTCCAATGCGCGGAGACGGCGAGGATCGCCTTCGGCCGTGGCACATGTGTTCCGAGGCTGGCGAGGAAGGCGCGCGCCGGCAGGTCCTGCTCGAGGTAGAGCATGGGCGAACCGTGCGAAACGAAGAGAGTCGGCATCGACATTGCTTCAATCCTCACACAACATCTGCGATACGCAAGCTAAAGCTGACTCGAAAGGACGACGGAACATGATCGGTTTGCGCAGGAAGGCCCTGCTCGCTCTCGCCATATGGGGAGCGCTCAGTGTCCCAGCCATGGCCCAGACGACACTGCGCATGGTGAGCCACGCCGACATCAAGATCCTCGACCCGATCTGGACCACCGCGCTCATCACCCGAAACTTCGGGTACATGATCTACGATACGCTGTTCTCGACCGACGCCGACCTCAAGGTCCAGCCGCAGATGGCCGAGAAGTACACCGTCTCCGATGACAAGCTCACCTGGACCATCACGCTGCGCGACGGGCTCGTGTGGAGCGACGGCACGCCGGTCACATCCGACGACTGCATCGCCTCGATCAAGCGCTGGGGCGCGCGCGACTCCTTTGGCCAGGCGCTGATGAAGTCGACGGGTGAGCTGAAGAAGATCGACGACAAGACCTTCGCCATCGTGCTCAAGGAGCCATTCGGGCTGGTGCTCGAGGCGCTGGGCAAAATCTCGTCGAATGTGCCCTTCATGATGCCCAAGCGCGTCGCCGAGACCGATCCCTACAAGCAGATCACCGACTACACCGGCTCCGGTCCCTTCATCTTCAAGCAGGATGAGTGGAAGCCCGGCGACAAGATGGTGTTTGTGAAGAACCCCAAATACAAGCCGCGCAACGAACCGCCCTCGATGCTGGCCGGCGGCAAGGTCGCCAAGGTCGATCGCGTCGAATGGCTCGCCATCCCTGACGCCATGACCGCTGCCAACGCGCTGATCGCCGGCGAGATCGACCTGATCGAGGCACCTCCGCCCGATCTCTTCCCGGTGCTGAAGGCCGATAAGAACATCGCACTGTACGGCTGGAACGCTTCGGGCAGCCAGATCATCATGCGCTTCAACTGGCTGCACAAGCCGTTCGACAACGTGAAGATCCGCCAGGCCGCGATGTACGCGATCGCGCAGGAGCCGATGCTGCAGGCCCAGGTCGGCGATCCGGCGATCTATACGGTGTGCAACGCGCCGTTCATCTGCAACACCCGCTATGGCAAGACCTACGGCGATCTGCTGATCAAGCCGGACCTCGCCAAGGCCAAGGCGCTGCTCAAGGAAGGCGGCTACGACGGGACGCCCGTGCTCCTGATGCATCAGACAGACCTCGCCTCGTCGAACAACGTGCAGCCGGTCGTCAAGCAGCAGCTCGAGGCGGCGGGCTTCAAGGTCGAAATGGCCGACATGGACTGGCAGAGCGTGGTCTCACGCCGCGCCCGCAAGGATCCCGTCGCGCAGGGCGGTTGGGACATCTTCTTCACCACCAACATCGCCCTCGATTCCAACAACCCCGCCCTCAACAGCTACGCCTCCGGCGCCTGCGACAAGGCGTGGTTCGGCTGGCCGTGCGATGCCGAGATGGAGAAACTGCGCGATGCCTTCCTGCATGAGCCCGATCCCGAGAAGCAGAAGGCGCTGGGCCTCGCGATCTCCGACCGCGTGATGGACCAGGGCTTCTTCGCCCCGGTCGGCCAGTACAAGGCGTTCGGCGCCTACCGGAAGGACCGGCTCGAAGGCTGGCTCGCCTCGCCGGTCCCCGTGGTGTGGAATATCAGCAAGAAGAAGGACTGACGTCCTCGTCCTCTTAGGCCGCCTGCGCGAGCGGCGTGGTCTGCCAACGCGCCGCCGCTTCGGCGACGCGCTTACCGAGCGCCTGAGCGGTCCGGAACTCGCTCGGGCCGATTCCCTCGACACCCTGATCGGCATTGGCCTGCGCCATCACGCCGATGGAAGCGCCGGTGCGGTTGAGATCGTCAACCGAACCCTTGGAGTGGTTGTTGCCCGGCGCCAGGCCGAGGCCGACCCACACCATGCCGTGTTGCTGCGCGAGCGTGAGCAGCTGGTAGACCGTGTTCTGCTTGTCTCCGCCCCATGAGGCGGAGACGGTGAAACCGCCGGCAAGCTTATCCTGCCAGGCGCGGCTCATCCAGCGCTTGGAACTCCAGTCCTTGAACTTGGCGAATTCGGCGCTGATGCCGCCCATATAGGTCGGGCTGCCGAAGACGATGGCGTCCGCGGCGTCGAGCTCGGCCGCACGGGCCTCGGCATCGGCCACGGGGATGAGGCTCACCTGCGTGCCGGCCACGGCTTCGGCGCCGTCAGCGACGGCCTTGGCAATGGCTCCGGTATGGCCATAGCCGGAGTGATAGACGATAGCGACCTTGCTCATAATTCTCTCCAATCCTTTGATTCTGCTGAAGAATCATTCGATTACTCAAAGTAACTGGAAGTATTTGGGAGCCGTACTATATCTTTGCTAGTAGGTACCGATTCGTAACCCTTGGAAAAACTCCATGACCACCACTGAACACAAGGAAGGCGGCGCTTCCTGTCCGATGGACTTCATCCTGCGCATGCTGATGGGACCGTGGACGACGTACGTCCTCTACAATCTCAAGACTTACGGGCCGCAGCGCTTCGGCGAGCTGAAGCGACGCGTGGCCGGCGTGTCGGCGAAGATGCTGACCGAGCGTCTGCGGACGCTCGAAGGCGCGGGCCTGATCAGTCGCAGCTACGAGGCGACGATCCCTCCCAAGGTCACGTACGCGCTCACCCAGCGCGGCCACGAGCTCGACGAAGTGATGGGTAAGCTCGCCGACATCGGCATCCGCTGGGCCGAGGAAGACGCCGCGGCGCGCCAGGCACAGGCCAAGGCGGCGTAACGCGGGCTACAGCGGACACAGTATCCCGGTCACTTCTTGCTGACACCCCAGAACTCGGTGACCGGCGGCAGCGGCTCGGGGAAGTCGATGTTGCTGCGCACGGCGGCGAGTCCGTACCACTCACCGAGCGGCACGTGGGTCACGACCTGCATGGCGTAGGTCTGCACCGCCTCCGCCGCTTTCTTGCGAGCCTCTGGCGTCGTCGCCTGCACGAATTCGTCGCGCAGCTTTTCCAGCTTCTCGTCGCACGGCCAACCTGACCGCGCCTTCTCGCAGGTCGCGATCAGGTTGGGTGTCATCAGCGGGTCGAGGATGTCGACCTGGGACCAGCTCGTGCCATAGGCGTTCCAGCCGCCTTCCGACGGCGGACCTTTCTTCGTGCCGAGCCGCGTCACCATGCTCTGCCAGTCCATCGGCTGGACGTCGACCTTGATGCCGACCTTGGCGAGCTGCGACTGCACCACCGGCGCGATCTGCTTGATCACGCCCAGGTCGGTCGGCTGCGGCATGACGATGGGCGTGCCGTCATAGCCCGCCTCCTTCAGCAGCTCCTTGGCCTTGGCGACGTTGCCGTCGATCAGCCCGTCCATGCCGGCGGTCGAAGCGAACGGCGAGTCGCAGGTGAACATCGCCTTGCAGACATGGAAGAATCGTTTGTCGCCGACATTGGCCTCCATGACCTCGGGCTGGCTGAGCGCATAGGCGATGGCCTGGCGAACCTTCTGGTTGTTGAGCGGCGGCTGCAGCCAGTTCGGGCGGAAGACGAACTGGTTGGAGAACGGATTCTTCAGGATCTTCACGCCCTTGGTCTTCTCGAGCAGCGGCACATAGTCGAAGCCAAGGCTCTCGATGCCGTCGATCTCGCCGTTGATCAACGCGTTCACCTGCGTTTCGGGATCGGGGATCCAGATCCATTCGACGCGATCGACCAGCACCTTCTTGCCGCCCGCCATGCCGGAGATCGGCTCCGGCCGCGGCTTGTATTTTGGGTTCTTGATGAACACCATCTTCTCGCCGGGCTTCCATTCGTCCTTCTTCAGGATGAAGGGGCCCGAGCCGATCGTCTCGTTGATCTGCGTGAAGGGATCGGTCTCGGCGACACGCTTGGGCATCATGAAGGGCACGACCACCGACGGCTTGCCCAGCGCCTCGAGCATCGGCCCGAATTTCTGCTTGAGCACGATCTGGAAGGTCTTGGCGTCGACGACTTTGTACTCCGACAGGTACGAGGCGAGCTTCTGTCCCATCGAATCGCGCGCCGACCAGCGCTTGAGCGAAGCGACGCAATCCTCCGCGGTGACGGGCGTACCGTCGTGCCATTCCAGGCCGTCGCGGAGCGTGAAGGTCCAGGTCAGGCCGTCGTCGCTCTGCTTCCAGGTGTCGATCATCTGCGGCTTGACCTGGAACTGCTCGTCCATCGAAAAGAGCGTGTCGTAGATCATGTAGCCGTAGTTGCGCGTGATGTACGCGCCGCTCCAGATCGGATCGAGGATCTTCACGTCCGACTGCATGACGAACCTGATCACGGTCTCCGCCGAGGCAACGATCGGCAGAACGACGGTCACGAGTGCCGCAACCGACGAAACGAACAAACGACGCAGACGCATGCGATGGCCCCCAAAGGCTGAATGCCAAAGTCTAGGCCGCAGCGGCGGCCAGTGTCATCAAAGCGCGAGCGAGTAGGCTTTTGCCGCGGTGCCAGAGAACAAAGCCGTCTTCTCGGCTGTGGAATAGCCCATAGCCAGGCGCTTGAAGGCATTCCACAGAACGCCGTACCCGGACGTGATCTTGTCGACCGGGAAGTTGCTCTCGAACATGCAGCGATCGGCGCCGAACAGCTCGATGCAGGTCTCGACCCACGGCTTGAACCCCCTTGCCAGCTCCTCCGAGCCAGGCGGCTTGGGCCGCTGGTAGAAATCGAACCAGCCCATGGCCATGCCGAGGCCGCCGACCTTCACGACGATGTTCCGGCGCTTGGCAAGGTCGGCCATCGACTTCTTCCAGACGCCGCGCACCTCGTCGTGGCGGCCGGCATAACCCGCATAGCCCAGCGGACCGCCGACATGGTCGAGGATGATGGGCGTCTCGGGAAACGCGTCGGCCAGCTCGGCGATCTCGCCCAGCTGCGGATGGTAGAGCCAGGCATCGAAGGTGAGCTTGCGCTTGGCGAGCTCCTTGAAGCCCTCGCGCCAGGTCTTGTCGCGCGTGAGCTCGGGCGTGGGGTCCGTGCGCGAGTTGCGGATGCCGGGATCGGCGTCCCAGCCGGTCTGGTAGCGGATGCCCTTGAAGCGGCCGTTGCCGGCGGCGATCTGGGCGTCGAAGACGGCGCCTGCCTTGGCACCGAGGCGCAGGTCGACATGGCTCACGATGCCCGCGCAAGCACGCAGATTGCCGTAGAGGCCCGATGCGCTCATCGCCGCCACACCGTTGGCGAACTCCGTCTCGCCCGTGCAGCGCAGCTCGGCCGGCCCGTCCTTGCGGTACATTGAATGGCAATCGACGAAGACAGTTCCTACGACGTTGTGGCCCTCCTGCGTATCGGCCAGCAGGTCATGGAACAGATAGTCGTTGCCGGCGCGCTGCCAGAGATGATGGTGCGGATCGACGATCGGCAGCGCGGGCTCGAGCGCGGTTTCCCTGGTTTGCGCGACCCATTTGGGATCGGGTGCGATGACATTGCCGAGTTGCGATGCTTCCGTGGCCATGGGTTTCCTCCGTTGTTTCTTGCTTCAGAGAACGGGCGTGTCCGTGATCGCCGAGACATGCGCGGCGACGACCTTCCAGCCGACATCCGGGAAGCGCACCCAGGTCTGCATCTGCCGGCCCGTCGCCTCGCGGCCGCGCACTTTGTAAACGAGCGTCACGGTGGCGACGTCGCGGCCGTAGGTCACGATATCGAGGCGCAGGCGCTTTTCCTTGGTACCGGGGCCCGGCGGCCGCGCGATGCGATGGGCGTGGATGCGGTCGAACCCGTGGCCGTGCTCGTTGTTGGCGAGACGGATCGTGTGGGGGCTGTTCCAGAAGGTGGCGTCCAGCACCTCGACGTTCTTGTCGATCAATGCCTGCTCGTAGCGCTCGAACAATGCGCTTACCTCGGCCACGACCTCGGGCATGTTGGGCGTCATATCCGTCACGGGTTCGTCTCCAACGCGCGCGCCACGGCGACGAGCTGGGCGTCGCCGCCGCGCGGACCGATGATGGACAGGCCGACCGGCAGGCCGTCAACCGTCGCGCCCGGCAGATTGACCTGCGGATGGCCCGCCAATCCGCCCTGCGCGCAGAGACAGGTGATGCGATCGCGCTGCGGATCGAGCACCGACAGCGCCTGACCGGCGGGCGGCGCGGGGAACGGCGTCGTCGGCAGGCAAAGGATCGTGCCGGGCGGCAGGAGATGCGCCATGCGGCCACGCGCTTCGAGGCGCATCGTCGTTGCCCAACTGTGGTCGGCTGCCGAGACCATCGAACCGGCGATCAGTCCGCGCGCGACCGAGAAGGCCATGCGCGGATTCTTCGTGTCGAGCCAGCTCTTGAAGGTGTTCCACGCCTCGACCGGCTGCAGCGAGCGTTGCGCGCGTGCCCAGGTCGAGAGGCCCTGCGGCGCCATGATGTCCTCACGGCTGTGGCCGATCAGCGAGGCAAGCCGCGACACATGAGGATGCAGTGCGTCGGCAACGGCCCTGTCGGCAAAGCCAAACGTGTCGACCGCGACCACGAGGCAGGTCGGCAGCTCATGCGGAATTTGCTCGTCCAGCATCACCGACGAGACCTTCGCAAAGGTCTCCGCGTCGCGCGCGAACCAGCCGGTCGTATCCGAAGTCGGCGCTTGCGGCAGCATGCCCGTTGTATCGACGCGGCCATGCGTCGGGCGGATGCCGTAGAGGCCGCAGAAGCTCGACGGCACGCGTACCGAGCCGCCGGTGTCGGTGCCGAGCGCGGTGTCGCAGAGAGCGGCGGCGACGGCGGCGGCGGAGCCCGAGGACGAACCGCCCGGCACGCGGCCTGGCGCGCGGACATTCTTCGGCGTGCCGTCGAAGGCGTTCTCGCCCAGAATGCCGAGCGAGACCTCGTCGGTGATCGTCTTGCCGATCAGGGTGCAGCCGGCATCGAGCAAGGCCTGCACCGCCCACGAGTGCCTGACCGGAATCTCGCGGCCCGTCGGCCAGTCGTGATTGCCGCCGCCGGTCGGCACGCCGGCCACGTCGAACAGATCCTTGGCAGCGAAGGTCAGTCCCGACAGCGGGCCACCGCTCTTGCCGTCGATGCGCACCCGCAGCCCGGGCACGAAAGCGCCGATTTCATCCGACATACAGTCCTCCCCTGCAAAAGAGTATGCCCCAACGCAAAAAGCCCGCCACAAGGGGCGGGCTTTCGCTTTCGTCTGTCGAAGAGGATCAGCGGCTGTAGTACTCGACCACCAGCGACGGCTCCATCTGGACCGGGTACGGCACGTCGGCGAGCTTGGGGCCGCGCACGAAGGTGCCCTTCATCTCGGCATGATCGACCGTGACGTATTCCGGCACGTCGCGCTCGGCGGTCTGCGTCGACTCGATCACGCGGGCCATCTCCTTGGCCTTCGACGTGAGCTCGATCACGTCGTTGTCGCGCACGATGTAGGACGCGATGTTGACGCGCTTGCCATTCACCTTGACGTGGCCATGGCTCACGAGCTGGCGCGAGGCGAACACGGTGATGGCGAACTTCATGCGGTAGATGACGGCGTCCAGACGACGCTCGAGCAGCTCGACCAGGTTCTCGCCCGTGTCGCCCTTGCGGCGGACAGCCTCAAGATAGTAGCGGCGCAGCTGACGCTCGGAGACCGAGCCGTAGTAGCCCTTCAGGCGCTGCTTCGCCATGAGCTGCAGGCGGTAGTCGGTCGGCTTCTGGCGACCCTGGCCGTGCTGGCCGGGACCGTATTCACGCTTGTTGAGCGGGCTCTTGGGACGGCCCCACAGGTTCACCCTGAGGCGGCGGTCGATTTTATACTTCGAATTCTCGCGCTTGCTCACGCGATCGCTCCATCGTTATGCGGCGTCAATTCGACGTCCGCGCCATTGTCCGGATAGGCCTTGGTCCGATACAGGGATCGGGGCGGGATGGCGGCCCGAATTGGCCTCCAACCACGTTCTCCGGAAGAAGCGCGGAACATACTGGCGAAATCCGGCCAGTCAAGCGGCAGATTCCCCTTTGGAATCAGAGCTTTGCCGGACTGCGGGCCTGGAGGCCCGCGGTCCAAAGAGGCCTACACCTCGACCAGCACGACCTCGTGGGTGACCTTGGCGGTCTTTTTGAACATCGCTGTCGCGGAGCAGTACTTCTCATCGGAAAGGCTGACGGCGCGCTCCACAAGGGCGCGGTTCAATTTGCGGCCGCGGACAGTGTAGACCAGCTTCACCTCAGTGTAGACCATGGGATGATCGCCCGCGCGCTCGCCGACCAGCGAGACCTCGACGCCCTCGATGTCCTGACGCTGCTTCTTCAGCATCGACACCACGTCGATCGCCGTGCAGCCGCCCATGCCGATCAGCATCACCTCCATCGGGCGGGCCCCCAGATTGCGCCCACCGATGTCGGCCGCGCCGTCCATGGTGAAGGTGTGGCCGCTGCCGGCCTCGGCAACGAACAGGGCACCATCGACCCAGGAGACCTTCGCGGTGTTGGCCATCGTTATTCCTCGTGCTTGCCCTTGCTCAGGAACTTTATCACGCCGTGAAAGGTACGCGCTTCCTGCTCGGTCATGTTCGACCGCTGCAGCAGCGCGCGCAGGTTCAGCACCATCGACGGCCGCATGTCCTTGTGGCGCAGGAAGCCCGACTGGTCGAGAGCGCGCTCAAGATGGTCGAACAGGTTCTGCAGCTCTTCCTTGGTGGCGGGCCGCGTCGAATGGTCGGACATGCGGTCGACCGGCGTCTCGTCGCCCGAGGCCGCCCATTCGTAGGACACGAGCAGGATCGCCTGTGCCACGTTCAGCGAGGAGAATTGCGGATTGAGCGGGATGGTGAGTGCGGTGTCGGCATGCACCATGTCGTCGTTCTCGAGCCCCGTCCGCTCGGGCCCGAACAGCACGCCGACGCTCAGCCCCTGCCCGATCCAGTCGCGCATCTGCGACGCTGCGTGGCGCGTGGTAAGGATGCGCTGAGCCAGCTCACGGTTGCGCGCGGTGGTCGCCACGACATGTTCGAGATCGGCGACCGCCTCGGCCACCGTCTCGAACACCTCGGCCTTCTCCAGCACGATATCGGCGCCCGACGCCGCCCGCTGCGCTCGATCGTTCGGCCAGCCGTCACGCGGCGCGACCAGGCGCAGCTCCGACAGCCCGCAATTCAGCATGGCCCGCGCCGCCATGCCGATATTCTCGCCCAGCTGCGGCCGCACCATGACGATCACCGGTCCCTCGCCCGCCGTCGCCCTGCCTTTCGAGGCTCGTCCCATGCGGACGTCTATATCAAAGGTCCGGCTATCGCCGCGAGGGGCGGGCGAACATGGCCTGGCGGCGCATGAAGAAGAGCAACGGGATGAAGATGACCGTCGCTAGCGCCAGGATACGGAAGTCGTTGAGGTAAGCGATCGTCGAGGCCTGCCGGTTCAGCTCCTCGCTCCACATGCCGAGCGGGCGGTTGACGTCGTCGGTCGGGACGATGCCGTAGGGCCAGCTGCTGTTGAACGGCCACCAGTAGCTGAGCAGCCGGCTGCGATCGATCGGGATGCCGTCGGCCATCGGCGTGACGCCGTTGCGCCAGAGCGGATTGAAGACGGTCAGGTTCTCGGCGATTTCCGAGCGGTTGATCTGGATATTGCGCTGGAGCATCGCCTCGAGAGCGGCGACACCGATCGACGCGCCGAGGTTGCGCATCAGCGCGTTCATCGCCGCGCCCTCGGTGCGGATGCGGGCGGGGATGGTAGCGAAGGCGAGGGTGGTGAGCGGCGGAAAGATCAGGCCGAGTCCGACGCCCTGCAGGAAACCGTTCCACACGATGCGGCCTTCGCTGACGTCGAGGGTGAAGAGCGTCATGTCGTAAAGCGAGATGCCACAGAGCATCAGCCCGATGCCGATCAGCCAGCGCGCATCGACCCGGCCGATCATGCGCGAGACCAGGAACATCGACATCATGGTGCCGACGCCGCGCGGCGCCATGACGATGCCGGTGGTGAACACCGGATAGTCCTTGAGCTGCTGCAGGAAGGGCGGGAGCAAGGTCGCCGTCACGATCATCAAGAGACCGGTGACCGCTGTGAAGACGATGCCCAGCATCAGGTTGCGGTCGCGGAAGAGATCACGCGGCAGGAAAGGATGATCGTCCGACAGCATGTGCAGGATGAACATGGCGAAGGCGACGCCCGCCACCACGGCTTCGACCACGATCTCGCGGCTGCCGAACCAGTCGATCTGCTCGCCGCGATCGAGCATGAGCTGGAAAGTGCCGATGGCGATGGAAAGAAGCGTAAAACCCAGGAGATCGAACGGCCGCGGATTGTCGCTCGCCTTGTTCTTGATCAGGATCATCAGCCCGACCGCGCACATGATACCGACGGGCAAGTTGATGTAAAACACCCAGCGCCACGAATACTCATCGGTCAGCCAGCCGCCCAGCGTGGGACCGGTGATGGGGCCGAGCATGGTGCCGACGCCCCACATGGCCATCGCCTTGCCCTGCTCCTCGCGGCTGTAGGCTTCCATCATCAGGGTCTGGGACAGCGGCACCAGCGAGGCGCCACAGATGCCTTGCAGGGCACGGAACAGCACGAGTTGCGGCAAGGTCTGCGCGGCGCCGCACAGCATCGATGCGATCGTGAATCCGATCACTGAGGAGACAAGGATGCGCCGGATGCCGAAGCGCACGGCGCAGAAGCCCGCGAGCGGCGTCGAGATGGCGGCCGAGACGATGTAGGACGTGATGACCCAGGCCACCTGCTCCTGCGTCGCCGACAGCGATCCCTGCATGTTGGGTAGCGCCACGTTGGCGATGGTGCCGTCGAGCGCCTGCATGATCGTGGCCATCATGACCACGAGGGTCAGCCAGCGGCGGCGGCGCAGCTGGTCGGCGTCCATGAACTAAAGACCGATGCTTTGCAGCAGCTCGCCGAAGGTACGCCGGTGGCCGGTGTCGATCTCGATGGTCGTGCTCATGCCGATGCGCAGCGGCGGATCGCCCTCACGGCACTTCACCGAAGTGCGGAGCGGGATGCGCTGCACGACCTTGACCCAGTTGCCCGTCGCATTCTGCGGCGGCAGGATCGAGAATTCCGAACCCGTGGCCTGCGAGAACGAGGTTACGCGGCCGCTGCACTGCATGTCGGGATAGGTGTCGACATTGATGGTGACCGGCTGGCCGACGCGCACGCGCGTGAGTTCAGTCTCCTTGAAGTTCGCCTCGATCCAGAGGTCGCTGTCGGCCATCACGGCGATCGACGGTACGCCCATCACGGCATAGCTGCCGGGCACCAGCACCTTCTGGACGATGCCGTCCATCGGCGCAGTGATGATGGTGCGGCGCAGGTTCAGGAGCGCCTCGTCACGCATGGCGAGCAGCTGCTTGACCTTGGGATGCTCGTCGACCGGGATCTTCGGGTTGCCGGCCAGCGCGGCCTCGATGCGGGTGAGGTCCTCCTCCGAGGCCGAGATACGCCGCACGGCAACGTCGAGCGCCATGCGCGATTCTTCCATCTTGGCGGCGGGCGCGAACTTGCGGTCGGCCAGATCCTTCTGGCGGTCGTAGTCGGCGAGCGCATAGGCGTGCTGCGCGCGCGCGGCCTGGATCTCCTCGCGCTTGGCGCGCCACTGCGCCTTCAGACCCTGGATGTCGGCGCGAGCCGATTCGATCTCGGAGTCGATCTTGGAAAGCTGGATACGATAGGGTGTGTCGTCGAGCTTGTAGAGGAGCTGGCCGCGCGAGACGTGCTGGTTCTCGGTGACCGGCACTTCGACGATGGGCCCGGAAATCTCGGTCGACATGTAGACACGATCGCCTTTCACGTAGGCGTTGTCGGTCTCGACATAGCGGCCGGTCATCATCCAGAAGGCGAGCGCGCCGGCAACGGCGATGAACGGCAGTGACCACATCGCCACGCGCACGATCGCGCGGCGGGACCGGTAGGGTCCGCGCACAGGCTTCACCGCGATGGGAGGAGCCGCCGTTGCCGATGGCGGAAGAGGTATTTCGCCGTCCATTTTTCTTATGGTCTGCCCCGATGCCCGAAGCGTCAACTAATGGCGCGGCATGGCTGCTAGGGTGGTACTGCAGCGAACGCCAGTTCGGCACACTTGGTATGGGCGGCAGTACTGCCCTCCTCGCCTATCCATATTGCGCTGCACCCGCCGGCTTGGCGCCTTCGCGGAAGAGCTTCCAAGTGATGGCGTCGTAGAGAGCGTTGTAGGAGGCGTCGACGATGTTGGGGGAGACACCGATGGTGGACCAGCGGCGGCCTTTGCCGTCGGCGCTTTCGATCATGACGCGCGTAGTCGCGGCTGTACCGCCGGCTGAATCGAGGATGCGCACTTTAAAATCGACCAGGCGCATGTCGGCGAGCTCGGGATAGACCGGGATCAGCGCCTTGCGCAGCGCGGCATCGAGCGCGTTCACCGGACCGTTGCCCTCACCCACCTCCATCGCGCGGCGGCCGGCGACGTCGAGCTTCACCGTGGCCTCCGACATGGCGATCAGCTGACCGCGCGCATTGACGCGACGTTCGGCGAGCACGCGGAAGCTCTGCAGCGCGAAGTAGTCGGGCACGGTGTGCAGCTCGTGCCGCGCCAGCAATTCGAACGAGGCATCGGCGCCGTCATAGGCATAACCCTCGGCCTCGCGTTCCTTGACGATCTCCAGGAGCCGCGCGACGCCCGGGTTCTTCGGATCGACCTCCAGCCCGATCTGGCGGAAGCGCGCCATGATGTTCGAGCGGCCGGCCTGATCGCTGACCACGATGATGCGCTGGTTGCCGACGGTCTCGGGATCGACATGCTCGTAGGTCTTGGGATCCTTCTCGACAGCGGAGACGTGCAGCCCGCCCTTGTGGGCGAAGGCGCGCGTGCCGACGTAGGCGGCGCTGCGGTTGGTCGACACGTTCAGCCGGTCGTCGAGCAGACGCGAGAGGTGCGTCAGCCGCTGCATCGCGCCCTCCTTGAGCCCGGTGTCGAAGCCCATCTTCAGCACGAGGTTGGGGATCAGCGAGATCATGTTGGCATTGCCGCAGCGCTCGCCCAGCCCGTTGATCGTGCCCTGCACCTGCCGCACGCCTGCACGGACGGCGGCGAGCGTGTTGGCGACGGCGTTCTCGGTGTCGTTGTGCGTGTGGATGCCGAGACGATCCCCCGGGATCTTCTTCGTGACTTCCCCAACGACGCGTTCGATCTCGTGCGGCAAGGTTCCGCCGTTGGTGTCGCACAGCACCAACCAGCGCGCGCCCGAGGCCTCGGCGGCCTTCAGGCACGAGAGCGCGTAATCGGGATTGGCCTTATAACCGTCGAAGAAATGCTCGGCGTCGAACATCACCTCGTCCATGCGGCCCTTCGCGTGCGCCACCGAGTCGGCGATCATGTCGACATACTCCGCGCGATCGAGCTCGAGCGCGACGTCGACATGGAAATCCCAGGTCTTGCCCACCATGCAGACCGTGCGCGCCTTCGTCGACAGGATCGCATTGAGTCCCGGATCGTTGGCGGCGGAGCGGCCAGCGCGGCGTGTCATGCCGAAGGCGACGAACTTGGCGTTCGAGAACTCGGGCGGCTCGGCGAAGAAGCGGTCGTCCGTCGGATTGGCGCCCGGCCAGCCGCCCTCGATGTAGTCGATGCCCAGCAGATCGAGCTCGCGCGCAATCGCAGCCTTGTCGGCCACGGTGAAGTCCACGCCCTGGGTCTGGGCGCCGTCGCGCAGGGTCGTGTCGAAGAGGTAGACGCGGTTGGAGCTCATGATCCGGGGCTTATAGTCGAAAGACCCCGCTTTGTCGCATAGAGTGCCGGGCAATCACCGCCCCGAGGAAACGCCCTATGACCAGCGCCACCACCATCACCGAACTGCGCTCGACGCTTCTGCAGGTGCCGTGGAACGGGCCGCCGCCGGCCGCCGGTGTCGTGCCGCCGGGGCCGCGCGAGATCTATGTGCTGGAGATCGAGACCCAGGGCGGGCTCATCGGCATGAGCTACCTGCACCCGCTGCGCGGCGGGCTGCAGACGATCGACGCGGCGATGAAGGAGCTGATCGCGCCGCACGTGATCGGCCGCGACGCCACCGAGGTCGAGGCGATCTGGCAGACGCTCTACAAGAACAACTTCTGGCTCGGCCGCATGGGCGTGACGCTGTTCGCCCAATCCGCCGTCGACATGGCGCTGTGGGACATCGTCGGCAAGCGCGCCGGCCTGCCGCTGTTCCGGCTGTGGGGCGCCGCACGCGCCGAAGTGCCCGCCTACGGTTCAGGTGTGTTCCGGGGGCTCGGCCGCGACGGCATGATCGCGCGGGCCAAGGAATTCACCGCGATGGGCCTCAAGGCCATCAAGATGCAGGTGGCGCACATCCGCCCGTGGCGCGAGGACGTCCTCAACATAAAGGCCATGCGCGAGGCGATGGGCGGCGGCGTCGAGATCATGATCGACGTGAACATGGGCTGGGACGCCGCGACCGCGATCCAGGCCGGCCATCGCATCGACGAGTACGATCCCTACTGGCTCGAGGAGCCAGTCGTGGCCGAGGACTTCGAGGGCTACAAGCGCATCGCCGCGGCGCTCAAGACGCGCATCGTCGGCGGCGAGAGCCACTTCGCGCGCAACGACCTGCGCCCATTTTTCCAGAGCCCGCCCAGCATCCCCATCCTGCAGCCCGACCCGATGCGCGGCGGCTACACGGAGCTGCGCAAGATCGCGGCGGCCGCCGAGCCCTGGGGCATCCAGATCGCGCCGCATCTCTTCCACGAGCACCTCGTGCATCTGATGGCGTCGATCCCCAACGCGAGCTGGCTCGAATACATGACCTGGAACGACGACCTCTGGATCGGGCCGATCCTGCCCACCCAGCACGGCACGATGATCCCGCCCGAACGGCCGGGCCACGGCCTCGCCTTCCGGCCGGAGGTGCTGAAGGATCATCGGATCGGCGGCCAGCGGATGAAAGGCTGAGGCCGCGGGTCGTAGAGTCGGTGTTCGTTTGAGGAGTTGCGCGTGAGCAAGAAAGCCAAGGTCGCCTTCATCGGAACAGGCGGCACCATGTCGTCGCTGGGCATCCATCCGCTCGAGCTGCAGGACTACGGTGTCCACAAGAACCGCATGCAGGCGAGCGCGATCGTCGCGAAGTTCCCCGAGGTGCGCGAGGTGGCCGAGGTGATCGCGGTCGACTTCCGCAACGTACCCTCGACCGACATCTATTACCCGGAGTGGCGCGAACTGGCGCTGCTCTGCTCCAGCCTCGCGGCGGAGCATCCCGACCTCGCCGGCATCGTGATCGGCCACGGCACGGCGACACTCGAGGAGACGGCCTATTTCCTGAACCTCGTGCTCAAGGTGCCGTTCCCGGTCGTCGTCATCGGCTCCCAGCGCCCGGCCTCGGGCCTCTCGACGGATGCCGGCCTCAACCTGGTGAACGGCGTCCGCACGGCCGCCGATCCGGCAAGCCGCGACCGCGGCGTGCTGGTGCTGCTGAACGACGAGATCCAGGCCGCGCGCGACGTCACCAAGACCTCGAACTGGCGCCTGCAGACCTTCCGCACGCACGATTTCGGCGTGCTCGGCCATGCCGACGGCGATGCCATCGCCTACTACCGCAAGGCCGAGCGGCGGCACTATCCCGGGACCGAGTTCGACGTGGCCGGTCTCGCGGCCCTGCCGCGCGTCGACATCGTCTATGCCTATCCCGGCTCCGACGGCACGGCGGTGAAGGCGTTCGTCGCGGCCGGCGCCAAAGGCATCGTCTCGGCCGGCTTCGCGCCGGGCTCGCCGCCGCCCGACGATCTCACGGCTCTCACCGACGCGGTGAAGCAGGGTGTGACCGTGGTGCAGTCGAGCCGCGCCGGATCGGGCCGGCTGTTCCAGAGCAAGCGCCTCAGTGACGCCGGCATCATCGCGGGCGACAACCTGAACCCGCAGAAGGCGCGCCTCCTGCTGGCGCTGGCGCTCAGCCGCACCAGCGATCCCACCGAGATCGCGCGGATCTTCGCGACCTATTGAGGCGAACGGAGGCCCGGACATGATGGCGGATCGCATCGCTGACAGATCATGAACCGGCGGACGTTCCTCGCGACGACAACGGCGGCGACGGGCGCCTTCGTCCGTCGCGCCCAGGCCGCGGACATGGCCCATATCGGCGTGCAGCTCTACACGGTGCGCGAAGCGCTGCAGCGCGACTTCGAGGGCACGTTGGCCCGGATCGCCGGGATCGGCTACCGCGAGGTCGAGTTCGGCGGCATCGAAGGCCCCTCGCCGCGCGAGACGCTCGCCATCCTGAAGCGCCACGGCCTCACCGCGCCCTCGGGCCATGCGCAGCTCGACCGGTTGGAGTACGACCTGCCGAAGGTCCTGCAGGAAGCCAACGAGCGCGAGCAGAAATATGTCGTCTGCCCGTTCCTCGACGACAGCCGCCGCCGCACACTCGACGACTGGAAGCGCCTCATCGCGACGTTCAACCATATCGGCGAGCAGACCCGACGTGCGGGCCTCGCCTTCGCCTATCACAACCACGATTTCGAGTTCACCGCGCTCGATGGCCAGATTCCCTACGAGCTGCTGCTCGCCAACACCGATCCCGCGCTGGTCGGCATGGAGATGGATGTCTACTGGGTGACGTGGGCTGGCAACGATCCGCTCGCCTGGTTGCAGCGCCATCCCGGCCGATTCCCGCTCCTGCACCTGAAAGACATGACACCCACGCGCGCGATCACCGACGTCGGCAGCGGCACGATCGACTTCAGGCGCCTCCTCGCCGCCGCGCCGGCCGCCGGCGTGACGCACAGCTTCGTCGAGTACGACGACCCGGCCAACGGAATGTGTAGTATTGCCCGGATATTTAAATTTCTCCGGAATCTGTGATGGGCCGGCCGCGAGCGCGGCGATGGCGATCAGAATCCGGGGACAGATGCGGGCAAGGCGCAGCATCCCGAGCTTGTAGGCTTGGGTGGCGCGAACTTCGCTTTATGATCAATAGAAGCGCGAAGCACAGCTCCGCCCCTGCAAGCTAGAATCGGAGCATCGTCAGAAGGGCGATGGCCAAGAGCGCCAGACCGGCGAGCGAGAGGACAGCGGCGCCCGTCACCCGGACGCCTGACCTCGCCAGCGATCGGATGTCGACGCCCAGGCCGAGAGCCGCCATGGACACGACCGTCAGCAGGGTCGCGATCTTCGAGATTGGCCCGATCGCCACCGCCGGGATCAGGCCCAGCGAGCGGCAAGCCATCATCAGCACGAAGCCGACGATGAACCAGGGGACGAGGTGACCCAGGGAGAGACCGGCCAGCGCCGACGCGCCGCGCACTGGCCCCGCGCCGCCGCGGACGCCAGCCGACGACAGCGACAACACGAGGCACACCGGGCCCAGCATCAGCACGCGCACGAGTTTCACCAGCGTGCCCATCTGGACGGCCGTCGGGCCGAACGGCGCCGTGGCGGCGATGACCTGCGGCACGGCATAGACGGTCAGTCCGGCAAACGCCCCAAAGGTGGCGGCCTTCATCCCGACGGCCGAACCGATCAACGGCAAGCCGAGCACAACGAGAACGCCCAGCGCCGCCGTGAAGGCGATCGAGGCGGCCACGTCGTCGCTGTCGGCGCCGATCACGGGGGCGACGGCGGCAATGGCTGAATTGCCGCAGATCGAATTACCGCTGGCAATCAGCAAGGCCATGCGCGGCGGCAAGCCCAGCACCTTGCCGACGGCCAGGCTGACAAGGATGGCGATCATCACCGTCGCCGCGATACCGAGAAGCATCGCCGGCCCGATCGCCAACACCGTCGCCGCGGAGACGGAGGCGCCGAGCAACACGACGGCCCCTTCGAGCAGATACTTGGCGCTGAAACCGATGCCAGCGCGCCAGCGGCTCCCCGGAACCCAGCACGTTCTCGCCATCGTGCCGAGGAGGATGGCGAGGACCAGCGCCTCCAGCCAGGCCCGCCCGAGCAGCCTCATCTCGATCGCCTCGAGACCGTAGGCAAGGGCCGTGACAAGCAGGCAGAGCCCGACGCCGGGAATGATCCGGCTCGAACTGGAATAGACAGACGCGACGCGACGGGCAGGCAAGGCAGGTCCTCTTTGCCCCTTGCTAGGCCCGCTTCATTCATCGATCCAATTAATGATATTTCTAGTTATGATCTCGAATTCAGATCGATTGGAATTCCGATGACCCTCGAGCAATTGCGCATTTTCGTCGCCGTCGCCGAACGGCAGCACGTGACGGCGGCGGCGCGCGCACTGAACGTCACGCAGTCCGCCGCCTCGGCCGCGATCGCCGCGCTGGAAAAGCAGCACGCCGTGAAGCTGTTCCATCGCATCGGGCGGGGGATCGCGCTGACGGAGACCGGCCGGAGTTTCCTGGGGGAAGCGCGCGGGGTGCTGTCGCGCGCGGCCGCCGCCGACCTCGTGCTGCAGGAGTTCGGCGACCTGCGGCGCGGCTCGCTGCGCGTCGTGGCCAGCCAGACCACTGCCGCCTACTGGCTACCGGTCAAGCTCGCCGCGTTCCGGCAACGCTACCCACAACTGACCA
>Ga0153954_1000154_pt1 | contig 61872 bp, 46 predicted proteins | sample TSFL038MetaG_FD_102277 | JGI IMG/M metagenome (GOLD analysis project Ga0153954, IMG submission 102277) | Attine ant fungus gardens microbial communities from Florida, USA - TSFL038 MetaG | ecosystem: Host-associated > Fungi > Mycelium > Unclassified | place: USA: Florida, Wekiwa Springs State...
GAAGGCGGTCGAGTGACCTGGAAGTTCACAACAGCGGACGCCCGGGTCAAGCTGAGACATCTTTATCCACAAATTTAAAATAGACAGACTACTACGGGAAAGCAACTTGGCGGATGAACCACTAAGTTCGTTGACGAACCGAAGGGATAGCCCAGACAAGTCACTTGTCTGGGCTATCCCTTCGATTTTAGGGTCCTGGACGATACTGGTGGCTTGTCCACGAATTGGAGAACCCCTCTTCCCGCCTCGAAGGCGGCTCTGCTCCTGCTCATGGGTGGGTAGGAGCTTCTGCCTGTCGAGCCTCAGGTTCACGATTTACAAGGTCCCTTGGAATCGGCTATCCTTGTGAGGTTGCTCGAAGAAATGACGTGAGGGCCGGTCGTGGTCGCATTGTTTTGGGCGTGCGACTGAGCGATCGACCTCTTCAAAATTTCGAGTTGGTGCATGGCACGACCGGAGAGGTCGCCCCCCTTGCCGCTTGCCGGGTTATGGCTGGCACCGACGCATCAAGGTTTGGACGATTTTTGACTTCGGTCGTTGAACGTCCACGTGGCTGTCCCTGTCGGCATCATGCTGGGGACGGATCAGGCTCGTGCCATGCATGTCACGGTCCAATGCGTCCACTGCGGTCGACCGCTCAAGGCCCCCGTGGAGATGGCCGGGAGGGCCGTCCGGTGTGCCAATTGCGGCGGTCAATTCATACTGCCGGACGATCTCGAGCACCCGACCGGGGCGATCGATCTCCGTTCGCCGTCGAGTGCGATGCGGCGGGAAGAGACGCTCAGCCGCTCGATGCTGATGCCCAGCCCTGGACAAGGGGTGGCCCCCGTTCCCGGCATGATGATCTGCCGGCTCGAACCGGATACGCTGCGCTGGCTCGAAGTCTCCGAGTCACTCCGTGACTTTCTCGACTGCTCCATCGATCAGTTGCGAGGCCGGTCGTTTCTCGACCGTCTGCACGACGACGATCGGGCGCTCGCCGAGGACGAATTTCGCCAGGCGGCCGAGTTGGGGGAGCGACACGACTTCGTCCTGCGTGTCGAAGGCCGCTCGGGCCAGTGGCACTACATGCGCGTTCATACCCAGGCCCGGTACGAGCGGGATGGCCGGGTCAATCACTTCCGCTGCAACCTCAAGGACGTCACCGACCGGATTCGCGCAGAGCAGGAGCTGCGTCGTCGAACCGAGCAGTTGACGGCGGCCAACGAACGGCTTCGCCAGGCGAACCAGAAACTCAAGGAGGCACAGAGCCAACTCGTTCACTCCGAGAAGCTCGCCTCCCTGGGTACCCTGGCCGCAGGGATGGCGCACGAAATCAACAACCCCCTCGCCTTCGCGTCCAACAACGTCGCGGTCCTCGAACGCGAAATCACCTCCGTCCTGGCCCTGATTGCCCGATATCAGGAAGGGTGGGACGCTCTCCATGGAGTTGCCCCCGAGCTTGCCGAGTCGATCGCTCGTCTCCAGGATGATCTCGATCTTCCCTACATCCAGCAGAACCTGATTCAAATTACCCTGTCGACACGCAAGGGGCTTAAGCGCGTTGCCCAGATCGTTCAGAACCTTCGCGGCTTCGCTCAACTCGACCGAGCCGAAATCGGCGAGATCGACGTCAACGAGTCGATCGACCAGAGCCTTGGTATGCTCGGTGAGTTGCTCGCTCGGCAACAAATCACCGTTATCCGCGACTTCGGCTCGCTCCCCCTCTTGGAATGTGCCCCCGCGCATATCAATCAGGTCTTTCTCAATCTCTTGATGAACGGGATGCAGGCGATCGAGGCCGCCGGCAAGGTCTCGGGCAAGATCGAGATCACGACTCGCAAGGTAGAGAACGAGATCGTGGTCACGATCTCTGACGATGGCTGCGGGATTCCTCCCGAAGTGCTTTCCAAGATCTTCGACCCGTTCTTCACCACCAAGCCGATCGGCCGGGGAACCGGGCTCGGTCTCAGCCTGACCCACGGCATCATCGCCGAGCACGGTGGACGCATCGAGGTCTCGAGCACCGTCGGTAGCGGCACCCGCTTCCAGATCTCCATACCCGGTCGTCGTGTTCCTAATCGCCCTCGGACTAGCCTCGACTCATGTGAAATATGAGCATGTGAGCGGATTCCTTGCCCTGCAGTCCCGGCTCATTGACCAGACAGTTTCGCGATCAGACCTGGCTCAAATGAGCCAACCGGCATATTTCAGGCTCGACGTCTTCGTCGGATCTTCTTGCATGGTCGATCATTTCAAGAAGATAGGAAATTCTTGCGTTTTATTCGTGAACGCCGAGACGGCCCGAAATCTTGGCCCTATGATAATATAGAGGAAAATCGTCACGGACGGGGTTTGCGCGATCTGAGCAAAGTGCTTGGAGGGTCATCCCGTGAGCAGGTCTCGGACCCCGACTCCCGAGGCGTCGAAACGCCGAAGCCGGAAGGTTCAGAGGACATTCACCGCAATCCTTTCCCCCTTCGACGAAACCGAGCCGGAATCGTTCCCGACGCTCGACTTCACGACGTTTCCTTATCGTGTGGCATTGGCCAACTGGCCGGACGAGTGGCGCGAGCGCTGGGGGCATCGCGCCAATGCCCTGGAAGATCAGGGCCTGGGCTGGCGGGCCGCCGAAACTCTGGCGTTCCTCGAGATTCAAGACGAACGTCGTGCTGAATTGGGCACGCAAGCCATTCCTTTGACGTTACCCGAAGTCGAACGAAATTGACGAAGACGATTCAGGGCCAACACGGTAGGCGTTGGCCTCGGCCTTTCTACCTCGAAGCGGGAGGGGCAAGAAAGCCCTCCCGCATCCAGGATTTGCTTATTTTTTCCAGAACGATCCTCTTTTGGCTTCTTCCGCTGCCGGTTTGCTGCCGCTGCCCGGTTGCTCTTCGGCGATCAAGGCAAGAACGTCTTCGATCTTGCCAAAGAGCCGGAGAATGGGCTCACCGGTCCGTTCACCATTGTCCCATACGAGCTCGAACTCGAGGCGTGCCCGGGCGAGTTCGCTTGCCCTGGGCCCAAACCCAGACAGGTGGAACAGTACGTCGATCAGATCCTTCAACCTTCCGTTCAGCCGAACCATCAATTCGGGCAGAACTAGAGAGAACCCTCCCTGCTCATCGCGTGGCAGCGATCGCCATGCGCTCAAAGTTTCACCTGCGAGGTTGCGAACGGTCTCGATGGCTTCTGCCGTTGGCGGAGACGGTCGTTCCTTATGGCGATAACGGCGGCGTGCTTTGGATTTCTCGCTGCTTTCGACGCACCCTGGTTGAAATAGATCCGCGGGGGGGGCTGCCGGCAACACTGCGGGCGGTTCCGTGCCACAGGCGAGAGGTTCTTCGAGCATCCAATCAACGGACGGCGTGGTCGCGTCGCCCGGCGGATTGGGACTCCTCGGGGCCGCCATTTTTCGCGAACGGAACGGACCCGAAACCACCGGGGGCCAGCCCTTGGGGAGCTCAACCGGTTGCGTGATCCGATGAAGGGATGATCCCGCCGTGATGACTTCCGCCCTATCGACCGCGGTGAAGGCCGTGAATCGGCTGAGGACGCCAAACCGCTCGGAGAGCGCGATGATCTGCCCCTCCAGCGTCACGCGATTTTGGCGATCGACCAAATAGCGATCCTCGAGCTTTCGGATTTGCCCCCGCGCCCAGACTGAAGCGATGACGGGATTCACCCGGACCTGAACTTCCACCGAGTGTGTCCAGGGTTGTCCCGAGGCTTCGCGTGCCCGGAGCCGCACCTTCGCTGGAGCACTTCCCTGGTAGCGGCCGAGAAACAACAAGGGAATCCCGGTGAAGAGGTCCGGGATCCGGCCGGGCACGAGCGAATCCGGCTTGATGGAACCCCCGTCGGATTCGAGCTCGAGTTTGAGTTCGGTCAGGACCGGTGTTCCGATCCGACGTTGGATGGAGAGCATGACATTGTCGAGACGATCCTCGGATTCGACGCACTCACTCCAGCTTCGAGATCCACCGAACTCGGCCAGCCGCCGCAAGAAGGACTCGTTGACGGCCTTGTCGATTCCCACGGTGACGATGTGCATACCTCGCGCACGGTCGCCGAGCACCTTGAGAAGTTGATCCTCATTGCCCACCTGGCCGTCTGTGACCAGGATGAGAATCCGTTCACGGTTCGAATCCCCCTCGGCCAGCGTTGTGATCGCCTGCTGAAGTGGGGACGCCAGCTCGGTACCTCCCCTGGCATCGATCGTGGCGAGAAATTCGACGGCCCGAAACCGGTTACGGTCGATTGCTGGGACGAGTCCGGATTCGGGAAAGCCCCGGGGCCTTTCCAACTCAGTATCGAAGGCCACGATGTTCAAGCGATCGACGTCACACAGCGAGTCGACCATCCGCGCCAGGGCGCGACGGGCCGCGACCATCTTCCAGCCGTCCATGCTCCCAGAGCGGTCGAGTACAAAGAAGACATCGCGCGGCAGGACGGTCGTTGGGCCGACCGGCGGCGGGACGATCGTGAGGGCGAAGGTTCCCTCGCTCCCCGATTCGGGATGGGCCGACGCGGCGGTTGCGATGGAGGAATCCCCGAGTCGGTAACGCAAGATGAAGTCCCGGTCGAGGCGCTCGCCAGGGTGCAACACGATCCGTCTAACACCGGCACGCGAATCTTCGATCACGGCGTGAAGGCTCGACCTCACCTGGTCGACGGCGGCCAAGGTTTCGTGGATTTCGACCGCCAAGGATAAGCGAACCGGATTGGGAAACCCGCGCAGGAGAACGGGAGGAGAGATCCGCGAAGCGTCCGGCACGGCGTCCGTATCAAACGCAACGCCGGAGCCGACTCCCGATCCCGGGAGCGCACAGCCTGGGATGTACCTCGGCGCCACCACCAATGGGAACCGGAACGTCACCTCGCCTTCAACGAAGGGTAAGGTCCCAGCCAGCTTCAGCTCAATCTTCGCCTGCTCCCCAGGCGGAAGATTACCGACCCGAAGCGTGAACACGCCTGGCCGCTCCTCTTCGGCGATCCCCGCGCGATGCCCTGCGGCGATCGCCTGGTCATATTCTTCCCGAGCCTTGCCCCGCTCCTGAACGACCCCTTCCACGACGCGCCCGGCAACTTCCATCCGAAACGCGGTAACCCCGGCTCGGTCGGGTAGCGGAAAGATGTACGTGGCCTCCAACGGTTCATTCCAGGCATTCTGAAACGTTTGCCGGATCGACACGAGTGAGAGCAGTCCTTCGACTCGGGCCTGAACATCGAGACTTTTCAGAGGAAGAACCCCGCGAGTCGTCCGGAGTGCACCGAAGCCGGTCTCGTCCTGCGAGGCTTCCGTACGCGCCCATTCTTCGGGGGACATGGTTGCGATCGATGGCGTCATGCGTTTTCTCCTTCGCGTCGTTGGAGCAAGCCGCGTTTCCGCAAGATTTCGAGGAGAGGAATCGCTGCCTGTTGAATCGCCTCGAGATCGTCGATTTCCAGCGTTCGGGATGAGGCGAGCAGGAGCGTGAGCCCGTCCTCAAGTCGGACTCCTTGCAACAGCGAGGTCGCCTGAGTGGGGACGCTCTCCGGCATCAGGGCGGGATTCACGGGACATTGGGGGGCCGGTCTCGGCCCTTCTTCGGGAACCTCCTTCCAGAAAGGAACCCTCGCGGGAACGGACTCTCTCGCGGTCGATTTCTCCCAGCCAGACCGAGGGTCCGGTTCTTTGGGTAACTCAGCAAGACGGCTCAACCCCTCTTCAGACAACCCTACGAGCGACCGCTGGACCTCAGCCAGGCTCATCCCCTTCGCCTGGAGTCGCTTGATCGCGACCAACTGCATCAAGTGTCGAACCGAGTAGAAAGCCGTTCTGCCCCTCATCTCGGCCGGCCGGTCGATCAGTCCCAATGTCGTGTAGTAGCGGATCGTTCGAAGATCGGGGATGTCACGTACCCTGCCGTTGGGCGCCCCCTCGTATTTCGCTGCTAGCGCGCTCGCAACGCGGGTTCCCAACTCGTCAATCGTCCAAAGATCCTGATTTCGCCGTTCCATGACAGTGTTGTATCACTTCAATATGACACTGTCAAATAGAGGTGGGAGCAAACTTGAGGATGGACCGGCGGTTGCCGCGATTGATCAGAGACGGAAAGACAAGTGATTCCGAGGTTTATCGAGAGTCAGCAATGGAAACTCCGTTTTCCGACCGGAGCCACGTATCAGGATTTGTTCCTGTAGGGCAGGCCTTGGCCGGCCGAGGCCTTTGCGAACGGCCTCGGCCGGCCAAGGCCTGCCCTACAAGACTCGCGCGGCACGGACATTACTTCTCTGACTATCAATAACCTTGTGGAGTGAGAGGTTGTCCAGAAACAGAATGTTGATAAGAGAATGCGTGATTTGGGTGGCCGGGGACGAGTCTTCGAGGCCCCGGGGATCAGCCCAGGCCTATCCCCGGGGCGTCGCTGCGCTCCTGCCCGGCCACCCATCTTTCCTCATCTCACGCGGCCAAACCCTATCCGGATAGCCGCTGAGGCGTTCCTCACTGGGGCGCGGGAGGCTTCTCGTTTCCGGTCAAGGAATCCCAACTCAGCCCTTTGAAGAAGGAGGATGCGGCGGATCCGACTTTGTCGGCGGCCTTTTCGACCGACTGGACGGCTCCCTTGGTGTCTTGTTCGACGGTTTGAGCCATGCTGGAGAGAGGACCGTTCACGGCGTCGGCCAGGGTCGGGTAGAGACGCAGATAGATTTGGCGCTGGCGGAAGGAGTTTGCCGGAGCGAACCGGAGGTTGAACGCCTGCATGAAGGCGAGGAGGTCGCCGATGGTGGTTCCGTCGTATTTTTCGAGCTCGGCCAGGATTTCGTCGATCCTGGGACTGTGGAGCATCTTGGTCAAGCCGGCCATCGTTTTGATGTAGTCGCGGGTCGGGATGTAGTCGGGGCTGGTGGTGGGGACGGCTTTTTCGAAGTGGCGCCGAAGCGCGGTGATTGCGTCGCCGACCGCCTGAATCGTCCTGGGATGCAGATCGCCCCGTTCGTCTTCTTCCAGGGCGGCCTTGATCGCCTTTTGAACCGCTTCGCGATCCTTGACGAATCATCGTCGCGCAGCGCGAGGGGCCAGCCGTCCTTGGTGGTGATCTGGTCGAGGCAAATCGTCATCCCCTCGGAGGCGAACTCGAATGGGATGTCCTGGATCACCTCGCGAGACAAAGGAGTGCGGGTCTGCCGGTAGGCTGTGCGGAAAACATTGGGGTGCTGGAGGATGTCGAGCAGCACGTTGAGCGCGTCGCCGTCCTGGATGTCATGAGTTTCGGGGTGGTTGCGAAGCCGGTCATAGATCTCGGACCGGGCTTGGTCGACCGTGGCCTGGCGTTGCTTTCTGCGGAGGTAATTCGAGACGTTCAGCGCGTGCTGAGACTCCCAGACCGCCTGGTTCCAACGTATGACGGTGTCGGTATTGATTGAGCGGGCTTGTGCATCAGCAAGGTTCGCCTGCCCGACGCCGACGTTGAACGCGCCGAGGCCTCGGGCGATATCACCCTGCGCCGTCGAGCCTCCCCACCCTCCCCAACCGTATCCCCATTGTGCCCACGCATCTCGCGGAGCCCCACTGGCCGCGAGCGCTACACTGATGGTAATGAGCACATGATTTCGCATAAAAATTCCCTCGGAGAACGATTCAAGGATTGATGCGGCCGAAAGGATCGGTGGCGGGATATCTATTGCCCAGCGCACCGAGCATCGTACCTTGATCGCTCTCCGAGCGGGAATAGTCTGGCTTCACGATGTGTCGATTTCCTGACTCCGAGATCTCTTCGGCGTTGAAACCTTAAGCGCTCAGTGATCACAGGATTCAAAGATCGTCGCGACCCCCTGCCCTTGGCCGACGCACATGGTGGCCAGGCCGTACTTGGCCCCCTCATCGCGCATGCGATAGAGCAAAGTGGTGGCAATCCGTCCGCCACTGGCCCCCAGGGGGTGGCCGATGGCGATCGCGCCGCCTCGGGTGTTGACTTTCTCCTCACTGAGGCCAAGGAGCTTGAGCACGCTGAGCACCTGGACGGCAAAGGCCTCGTTGAGCTCGATGCAGCCGATGTCCTCGAGGCTAAGACCCGCTCGTGCCAGGGCTTTCTTGACGGCCGGTACGGGACCGATTCCCATTTCGGCGGGATCGACACCCGCAACGCCCACGGCTTTGATCCTGGCCATCGGCTTCATTCCCAGGGTGCGGCAGGTTTCCTCCGACATGATCAGGAGGGCCGAAGCCCCTACGTTGATCGGCGAACTGTTGCCGGCGGTTACGGACCCTCCCGCCGGATTGAAGGCGGGCGGCAGCGCGGCCAGAGCCTCCGGCGTCGTGTCGCGTCGAATGCACTGATCCTCGACGATCAGTGCCTTGTGGCCGTGTTCGTCGCGACCCCAGGTGGGGATGACCTCGGATTTGAACTCGCCGCGATCGGTGGCGGCGGCGGCCAGTTGGTGGCTTCGGAGCGCAAAGTCGTCCTGCGGCTTGCGCGGGATGCGATACTTGGCCGCCAGGTATTCGGCGGTCAGGCCCATGTTCATGACCGCTTCGCTGTGCCGGCGTGCGAGGCCGGGATAGGGGTTGTAATCCTTGCTCATCGGCACATGGTCCATGTGCTCGACGCCCCCGGCGATTTGGATATCTGCATATTCCGCGGCGATGTTCATCGCCGCGTCATTGATCGCCTGCAAGCTCGATGCGCAGTTGCGGTTGATCGTGACTCCCGCCGTCTCGACGGGCAGACCCGCCGCCAACGCCGCGATCCGGGCGATATCGAACCCTTGCTCTCCCTGCTGTTGCACGCACCCCCAGCGCACGTCTTCGATTCGAGCGGGGTCGATGCCGGTCCGTTCCACCAGACTTCGAATCAGATTCGCGGACAGATCCTCCGACCGAACGTCTCGAAATATCCCTTTGTCCGCCGAAGCTCGTCCTACGGGGGTTCGCACGGCATCGACAACGACCGCATGTCTCATCGGATAGTCTCCTTCATGGGCTCACGACCAAGAGCGGCGAAGGGAGTGACCGCGCCGATTGCTCTCGCGCGGGCTGGCAACTGACATACTCGGAGTCCAGGGCAAGATCCCTGTGTTCCGGTTCCCCCTTGTGATCGAATCCTCGCGAGGATCTGGCCTCTTGACAGATCACCCAAACTGAACGTCGACTGTCTTGAGATCCTCAATCAATGCTATGCCCCGAGATTGCCCGGGACAACGTGTGGGGAGGCCGAGGTCTCCGCGAGTCGCCGTCGAACTCTTCTACGTCGTCAAATCGCGATCGGCCTTTCTCGCTCCCGGGTAGAGCCGGTCGCGTGGGGCGGATCGAGCCGAGCGTCGGAGTTTTTCTGATTGGTTGAATAGAACCGTTGGCGGTTTCAGTTCGTAGCGTGTCAGGGCCCTGAACTTTAATCCAGAGACAACCTCGACGTCGGTCCGAATTTCGATCATTTTCGTGTCTTGCTGAGGGACAATTTGAGATCCGATCGATTTGTCGAATTTTTTTGTCGAATTATCGCCGATGCATCTAATAAAGTAGGACCGCTGGCCCTGGAGCCGACAAAAGGAGACGGTGGATGCGTAGGCGCCTCGTCAGTAATAGCTTGGGCTTGATTGGCGCCGTGATTGGTGGCGTCATCGGTCATCGTCTCTTTCTCTGGATTGCGCAAAACGGTTACTACGGATTGATGATTCCAGGGGCTTTGGTTGGGCTGGGGTGTAGCCAGTTCGCGCTCCATCGCTCGATGTTGCGGGGATTGGTCTGTGCTCTCGGTGCGATCTTCGTCGGTCTCTATTCGGAGTGGAAACATGCTCCGTTTCGAGCTAACGACGGATTCGGTTACCTTCTCTCCCATGTGAGTGACCTCAACCAGATAACGTTGCTGATGATCGCCTTGGGAGGGGTATTCGGTTTCTGGCTGGGAAAGGACGCGAGCCCCTGGCTTGCCGGTCTCCTGCCCGCCCCGGCCGAAAAGCAGCCGGAATCTTCGGCCGAATGATGTGCCTCGCTGGGAACGGCTCCGGGCTTTGAGCGGGGCACGTTTTCCTTGGAGACGACGCCAGGCTACAATGAGGATGAGTCAGTCCTCCGAACACTCCCGGCCGATCGGTGAGACGATCGGTCCTCTCGTTGTGGAGGCCGTCATGTCCATCTCTGCAGCCGATCGCGCCTCGGCATCTCCCCTCGACGATTCCGAACGAGCCAAACAGGTCCGCCAGGCGGAAGAGTTGCTGTTTTCCGGCCCGGCTCAGACCGGGTTCGCCAAAGCCCTCTTTCGTGGCGAGTTTCGAGGCGATGTGCTCTTCCCCTATCCCGAACTCAGCGCGGCTGAGCGTGCGCGAGTCGAGGAGGCGGTTGCCAAGGTCCGGTCATTTGCCGAGACGAGCATCGATGCCGCCGCCATCGATCGCGAGGCCGAGATTCCCCCAACTGTCGTCCAGGGGCTCGGAGAGCTCGGTGTCTTGGGGATGACGGCCCCTGAGGAGTTCGGCGGGCGCGGGTTCACTCAGTCGGGGTATTGCCGGATCATGGAGGTGATCGGAGGCCACTGCTCCTCGACCGCGGTTTTCGTCAACGCCCACCACTCGATCGGCATCCGGGCACTGCTCCTTTTCGGCACCGAGGAACAAAAACGGCAGTGGTTGCCCCCCCTAACCCGCGGTGAAAAACTCGCGGCCTTCGCACTCACCGAGACCGAGGCCGGCTCCGACGCGAGCAACGTCCAGACCCAGGCCGTTCCCAGCGCCGATGGCCAAACCTATCGCCTGACCGGCACCAAGCGGTATATCACGAACGGGGCGATTGCCGATGTGCTCACGGTCATGGCGCGGACGCCCGATCCCAAGGGGGGAGACTCGAAGGTCACCGCGTTCCTGGTCACCCCCGACATGCCCGGCTTCGAAGTCGTCGAAGCGAGGATGCCCAAGTGCGGGATCAGGGGGACGGCGACAGCTCGGCTCGCCTTCCACGACATGCCGGTCCCGGCCGCGAACATCCTCGGTCCCTTGGGCAAGGGATTGAAGGTTGCGCTGACGGTCCTCGACTTTGGTCGGACGACCTTTGGGGCCAGTTGCACCGGAGCGGCCAAGACCTGCCTGGCCGCGGCGACCTGGCATGCCGCCAAGCGCCGGCAGTTCGGACGTCCGCTGGCGGATCTGGAGTTGATCAAGAAGAAGCTCGCTTACCTGGCAGCCTCGGCCTATGCGATGGAGGCGACCACGTACGAGACGGCCGCACTCATCGATCGCGGGGCCGAAGACTACATGCTCGAAACGGCCATCCTCAAGGTCTTCTCGACCGAGATGCTCTGGCAGGGAGTTTATGAGACGCTCCAGGTCTACGGCGGCCAGGGGTATTTCAGCAATGAGCCGTACGAGCGGATGATGCGCGACGCTCGGATCAACACGATTGGTGAAGGGGCGAACGAGGTCCTCAAGGCATTCATCGCCCTCGTGGGGATGCGTGACATCGGCGAGGGCTTCAAGACCACGCTCGAGGGGCTGAAGTCGCCGAGCCGGTTTGTGCCGACTCTCTGGAAATTTGGCCGGGAACGGTTTTCCCGCCTGGTGCGGCCGGTGGCGATCCCGGTGACTTCGACGATGCTTCGCCCCTTGGCCGACGCGCTCTCGAGGCGTGTCACTCGGTTTGCCTCGGCGATCGAGCGATGCCTGGTCAAATACCGTGAAGGGATCCTCGAACGCCAATATGTGCAGGAACGGATCGCGGATGCGGCCATCGCGCTGGTGACGGCATCGTGCACCCTCGCACGTCTCGACCGTGCACTCGCTCAAGGGACGGCCATTCCCGCCGAGCAGCAAGCAGCCGAACTCTATCTGAGGATGGCCAATCGCCGATTCGACCAGGCGCTTTACGACCTCGCCCACAACGACGACCTCCAAACCACGCAAACTGCCAACCTCGTTTTGCGACAGCAAGCGTCGTCGGGTGTTTGAACTTCTCTCGCGATTGCCTCGCCGGACTCTTGACCAAGCCTTGGGGACATGGCGGAATCTTCCTGAGTTCCCATGATCCCTTGGTCACCAGTCCGTCGAGGTTTTCATGAAAACAATCGTCTTCGCGATTGCGGCTGCATCGTTGATCTTGGGCGCCGAGGTCTCGGGCCAGGCGGGACAGATCGTGTTGGTTGCGGGGGGAGGTCAAGGAGGCGACGGTTCGGCCGCCACCCAGGCTCAACTCGATGGTCCCTTCGGCGTCGGATTTGATGCCGAAGGGACCATGTATGTCGTCGAGATGACCGGCCACCGTATTCGCAAGGTTGGGCCCGAGGGCCGGCTGACGACGGTGGCGGGCACCGGTAAGAAGGGGGACAGCGGTGACGCTGGGCCGGCCTCTTCGGCCGAGTTCAACGGCATGCACCACCTGATCGTCGCCAAGAACGGCGACATTTACGTCGCGGACACCTGGAACAATCGGGTCCGCAAGATCGATGCACACTCGGGCCGCATCACGGCTTTCGCGGGGACCGGCAAGAAAGGGTTTTCGGGCGATGGAGGCCCCGCGCTTCGGGCCGAGTTCGGTGGGGTCTACTGCCTGGCACTCGATGACGAGGGGAAGACCCTCTATCTCGCCGACCTCGACAACCGCCGCATCCGTGCCATCGACCTCCTCTCGGGCGTGGTTTCCACGGTCGCCGGTAATGGTCATAAAGGGGTTCCCAAGGACGGCGATGACGCCAAGTCGGCTCCGTTAGTCGACCCTCGGGCCGTTGCGGTCGACCACAAGGGGAACGTCTACATCCTGGAACGTGCTGGTCATGCGCTCCGGGTCGTCGATCGCTCGGGGAAGATCCGCACCGTGGCGGGAACCGGCAAACAGGGGAATACAGGGGACGGCGGCGATGCCCTCAAAGCGACCTTCAACGGTCCCAAGCACCTCTCTGTCGATGCGCAAGATAATGTCTTGATCGCCGATACCGAGAACCATCGCATTCGCGTCTACCATCCCGAGAACGGTACGATCACGAATCTCGCCGGTACCGGACGAAAGGGAGCCGCCGGCCTTGGAAAAGCTCCCGGCGATGCAGAACTGAGCCAGCCGCACGGTGTCATCCTCGGCCCCGGCGGTGTCGTTTACATCTCCGACAGCAGCAACGGCCGTGTCCTCAAGATCACCCCTTGAGTTGCCCCGGGCTTCCCCAGTCCACGCGCGACGGTACCGAGTTCCTCACCGAGTCGAGGAGGTGCCGTCGCCAATCTACCCGATTTTTTATGACGGTTTTTAGCCTGGGATCAAGTAATCTCGTGGATTGATCGAAAGCTGGTTTCGCTTCGTGATCATACGTAGCCGAGGACAGCGATTGTCCCTGCCAGTCTCGCTTGCTCTTCGCGCACGCGTTGTCGGTGACTAGAGCGGTTTGCGATGGGACAGCCTACAAAATCCCGGGAGATCTTGGTGAATGTTTGAGATTTTTGTGGCAATCATATTGTTGATTCATGATATGAAGACAAAATTGTTGGTTGGCGTTGGTGGGCAAGCCGCCAGTGAGCCCAGACTGGCGTCGCTGGTGGACAAGTCGCCAGTGCTACCCATGCGGCCATCTACATCGCATCGGTTTATGGTGCGTCTAACACATAAATCCCAGGGATTCCATTCAGATCTTCCGGGATTTTGTAGGCGATCCCGTGGAGCATCCGGCAAGTCCTCTTCCTGCACAGTGGGCAGGGCTTATCAAAGGATGTCTGCTCGTAGGGCAGGCCTTGGCCTGCCAGGGCTGTTCGCGAGGGCCGGCCAAGGCTTGCCCTACAAAAAACCTGCCGGATGATCCACTTCGTGAGCCTTGTCAGAGTTTGGCGATGCCCTTCATGGCCATTTCGCAGTGGAAACTAGGACTACCGTTGCACTCCGCCGCATGTCCGCGACTGGCGGATGTCCGTCCGATGGGGAGGGTTTCCTGGAGATCCCTATTTCTGTTCGTCGCTGGAGGGTTGTCGATCCGGGACGTGCAACTGTCGTATGAGGCAGGTTCTCCATCCTTTGTTCCGAGGCTCGATTGTTGGATGATTGGGGAAAAAGATACTCTTGCCTCGCTTTTTCGCTATAGCTTTGACGATAATAGAGTGCAGAGGGTCTTCAGAGATCCTAAAGAGGCGACGCCACGGCCTAGGTCGACTGTTCCTCGAGCCTTTTCGAGGAAGGGGTCTCTCTGGTGATTAGGGCGTATGACCGACAACAGGGCGAGGGGGCGCTCTCCCGCGCGGCAGACCTTGTCCTTTGTTCATGCTCGCCCGATTTGCACCCAGGGAGTCAGCTAGTCTCCGCTTGGTTGGGGCCCTTGTTCGGACCTTGACCGCGTCGGGATGGGATCGGGTTGGGGATAGCCCTCGAGGGATGAGTACCGACTACCCCCGGGGTCGGCACCATCATTCGGATTCAGTGGTCTCTCCCGGTCATTTGCGATGTCACTCGTGATATCAAGCAAACGATCGTCCATTGAAGCGGAGGATGGCATCGAAATGAAAGTATTCCATCAGGGAACATTTGGGCACATGGCCTTCGCGGTCGGTAGTGTCTTGACCCTGCTCGTGGGGTTTGGCTCGCGCGATGCTCGTGCGCAGGCGCCCGTGGCGTCGACACCGGCCACGGCAGGGGCTGGATGGTACAGTTACGTTCCCGGACGTGGCTGGGTAAATTATGCGCCCAGTTCGACGACTGCCGTAACCTCGGTTGCTCCGAGCGCGGCCGGCACGGCGGCGGTTGCCCAGCCGGGAACGGCGGAGCCGGGGTGGTACGGCTATATACCTGGGCGTGGCTGGGTGAGATATGCAACCGCCCCGGCCTCGCCCGTGGCTTCGAATGCCTCGCGGACGTCCGGTACGACCTCCCCTGCTCCGTCCGGATGGGCCGGCTATTCACCGGCGACGGGTTGGACCGGTTACGCGCCGGCTTCATCGTCCACTTATCCGAATCCCGCCGTAAAACCGTCCCGACGGACTTCGTCTTCCACAAGCGATCGCCAGCGTGCCGCCCACCAGGCGGTCCATCGCATCGCTCCCGAACTTTCCCATGCCATCCCCGCGTACCGGGAGTATGGGTCGGGTCGCAGTGTCCCCCTGGCCAAACCGTGGCTTCCCTCTTCGCCATGAAACCCTTGCGCTGAGCCGCCACCTTGGTCCGGCGAGGACCTGGGTATCCGGCTCACACAAGGCCTCTGGGTTGCGACCTTCCCCCCCAGCCACCCAGGTGCCGTTCTCGACATCGAAACCGTTGCCCGATCGACTCCAAGCTGAGATGAGGCCCAAAGGCACCGATCCGATCCCGTCACAATCTCCATTCAATAGGTGAAGCGGGAGCGGATATTCCGGGGCCTTCGCCTTTCGAAGCGGGCGATTGGCGAGGACGGGGTTCGAGGCGGCCACGAAATCCCATCAGAAGCAAGGCGATCTAGGCTCATTTCGAGGGAGAGGCCTCGGTTCGAGTCGCTGGTTTGTTGGGCACGCTATCGGCGTCCAACGACAGGAAGGCGTCCCCTTCGCCGTCGAAGAGGGCGAGTCCAGGGGTCTGGTCGGGCCGGACCGCAAACGCACCTCTCATGGCGCCCGCATTATCGTAGAGGCTGATTCCTGGCGCGGTGTCTTTATGCGACAGATCGAGTGAGACGCGAACCTGACCCTGACCGTCAAACAATCCGAGCGCTGGGGAACCATCGGGACGGATCGCCAGGGCGGTGAGCAGCCTTCCCTCCGCGCTGTAAAGGTTCACCGCCGGGGCACCCGCGCCAGACAGGTCAAGCGCCAGCCGAACCCGGGATTGATCATCCATCAGCGAGAACCCTGGTGTCCCGTCCTGGCGAAAGCCAAGCGAGGCACGCGCTCGTCCCGCTGCGTCTCGGAGAAGGAAGTTCTGGGCCTCAAGCTTTCGAGCCACCTGCTCCGTGTTCGCTGCCGCACCGGCAACCCCCAGCACGAGCCCCGCGAGGAGCACTCCCCCTGCTCCAAGCCGCCAGCGTCGACACTCCTTGCCTATCGCCAGATTGGCCTGTTCTAGCCGCTGAACACGCTCGGCTAACGCGTCAATTTGTCCCGCGTCCATCGTTGCCTCCGATGTTTGTAGGCTGCATATTGTATTGTGTGGATTTGTGGTGGTAGAGCGTGCGGGTGAAGACTTTCTCCCTCGTCGTCGCAGTGGCGACGTCGGCTCGGAATCTCTTATATGTCTCCCCGCTGGAGACGGACGCAGATCGGAACCCCTGAATCCTCTCCCACGGGGAGAAAACTCTGAGTCATTTAGAAAATGAGAAAACTTCGGGAGAGTAAATCTGTCCGCACGACCTGTCGATCACTCAAGCGAACGCCGTGCCGTGATGTCCTTTCCCGCCCAGTTCAATCGACCGTAATTCTTTTCTGAAGGAGTCTTAAGATCAGTCCTCGATAGCTTGATCTTTAAGAGGGATTTCGGTGGATGCATAAGTCGAAAGCGCGGTTGCCTTGTTTTCGGGCGGCTGTGTCGAGCGGATTCGTGCGATCAGCACGACGCCTCGTGCAAATCGCTACGGGAGGGCTGTTGGGCGACCGATTCTTGGGGGGATGAATGTCAGAAGAGGACGATGAGGTCGAAATCGAGGATGAGTTGGCTGTTCCGGGTGCCGTCGTTGAAGGGCTGACCGGAGCGGGCCCAGTCGTAGCGGGCCTCCGGGCGGATCCAAAGCCAAGGGCGAGGCTTGATGATCAGCCCCAATGACGTTTCGAAGTACGTGTTGGCCACGCCCGTGGCTGCCCCGTTGTTGTCGCGGAATGTCTCGAATCGCCAGACGCCGGTCAGTCGGGCTTTTTCCTGCGTGTCGTCGAAGCCGTAGAGCAGCCAGTGAGCCAGGGCGTACCAGGATGTGGACTGGTTGGTTCCTCCCGGCCCGAACCCGGGGGTGTTTTTATCGAGGACCTGGTCAGCCTGGATTGCCTCGGTCAGGCGATCGCTCCATTGATGAATGAGGAGCGTGGAGAAATAGGACCGGGGGTTGGCTGCATAGCCCGTGTTACGTCGACCTGCCAAGAATGGGGCGGGGGTGACCCCGGTCGGCAAGAACGGTGAGTTGGCCGGAGGGTAGCTCGGCAGTTGGTCGGGGCCGATCTCGCAGAACATATTGAAGGTCGTTTTCTTCGAACGCGAGATCAACGAATAACCACCAAGGAATCCCCATCGGTACGATCGGTCGATCCAGCGATCCCAGCCGTTCACCGTGCCGAAGTAGAGGTCGGCGCGGTTCTCCTCCAGCAGGTGCAAGGTCCCCAGCACTCCGAAGAATGTGAACGGTGTGAAATTGAGCGTGTAAGGGACCGACAAGAGTGGGCGGCGGATCGCCTGGACCCCTTCGAAGCCCGACGGTGAATACCAACGACCTCCACGAACGTCGAGCCCCTGTCGTGTCAGAATGGGGAGATGAACCTCGCCGTAGATTTGTGGGAAATCCACGCCCGCAAACGAATTCGGCCGGAAAGCTCGATCGAAAAGGCCGTATGACTTGGTGAATTGCCAGTCGTTGCCGAAAAGCAGGTCGGAACGAAAACCGAAATTGACCCGATCGTTCGATTCCAGTGGCTTTTCGAGAATCAGGTAATACTGGTTCCCCTGCCAACGGTCTGCGAGATGGTTGGGGAAAACGCCGAAATTCGTGCCGTTGGGAGGAACACCGTTCGTATTGCCGGTGTAGCTATTCTGGATCCAGCCCGAGATCTTCACCGGTGAATCTTCCAGCCCGAGCAGGCGGGCCAGAAAGTTGGTTTGAGCCGGTTTCTGATCTTCCTCGGGCGGCGGAACGTCTTTGGTCCCCGGTGTGGGTTCGGAGTCGAACAGCGATTCGCGCTCCGGGGCGACCGCAGGTTGACTCCCAGGCCCTGTCTCTGCAGCGTCAGGTGCAACCGGGGAAGTCTGGGTCGCGATATTCTGCCGGCCGGCTCGATCGTACCGTGTCTGCCGCACCGAAAAACCGGACGTGGGGCGATCTGTCTGCCCTTGGGCGACATCCTCGAGGCTAAAAAGCAAGAGCCCGAGCGCAGCCCATCGGCTCGCCCGCTTCAGCGATGAATCGACGGTTGCCAATAAAATATTGCGATTCAACCTGGGAGACCGCCTCTGACCGAGTCCACGATTGACCTATGAGGATCAGGTCGGTCGTGATAACCCGGAATATTGAGCAAAATCCGTCGAAGTTCACTCCGTTCGTTCTTCCTCGGGGCAAAGATTCCTGGTGCGAGCTTCGCGAGTCGGCGTTGGGACTTGATAAACGTTAGAAGAGTGATGATTTTAAATTTTACGAAACATGTAATACTCATAAGATATTGTTGAATTTCGTGGATCTTAAGAGGAACGCGGCCCAGCGGCAACAGGAAAGTCCTTTGAGGGCCGATGGCCGCTCTATCGGGAAATCCCGGCGAGAAACACCCATCCGTCTTCATGTCTCTTTGGGTCTGTTGAGTTGTATTCCTTTCGGACAGCGGCTTGGACTTGCAATTGACCGTTTTTTTGCCCTGTTCTAAAATCTCGCGAGTTCCCGTAGGGCAGGCCTTGGCCTGCCGAGGCTTTGGCGAACGGCCTCGGCAGGCCAAGGCCTGCCCTACAAGAGCCGGGCGTTGCGGACATTTCTTTTCTGACCATAAATAAGCGGTTGGGTGGCCCTGGTGGCTTGCCCACTCGTGACGCTAGCTTCTGTTCACTTGTGGGCAAGCCACCAGTGGTTCGTCCACCAAGTTGCTTTCCCGTAGGGTGGGCACTGCCCACCAATCTCATGGGTTCGACCGGGGTTCAATCCCTGGTGGGCAATGCCCACCCTACAAGAAAGAGACTTGCCGGAGGCTCCACAAGGCTGTCCACGGAGCTTCCTTACATCGATCTCACTTCTTGGTCAACCTGCCGCTATACGGTGTGCAATCCGAAGGAAGACCGCTCTGGTGTGTTTCTCGAATCATATCCCCGTCGGGAAGAAAGCATTTCACCTCGCCACCTTCGGGCAAGGATGGAGGAAACATGCGGTTCATAGGGAGGGGCAGCAATGTCACCGCGCTGATGCTCTTCGCGGCTTTGCGAACCCAGGGGCAGACTCCGGATCTTCCGCCACCGCTACCGATGCCAAAAGCCAGCGCCAAGCCCTCGGCAGCGCCGGGACCGATGGTGGGATATGAAATCCGTTGGATCTCCACGTCGAGTCCGGAATGGAGAGGCAAGTTCGATACACGGCTCCAGATCCTTGTGCGCCAGGCCGGTTCTTCGGTCTGGTCGATCGACAGTGGAACCCTGCATGATCTGTTGAATGAGTTCCAGAAGGATCCCCGGTGCAATATCCTTCAGTCGCCCAAGGTGACAACGCCCGTTAATCAGACTGCCCAGGTCGTCAACGAAGAGTCGGTCAGTTATGTGGCTCATATGAGGCCGGTTATTCCCAAGCCGCATGAATCGGCCCCGAAATCTGCCTTTGAGCCCGAGGTCGACAAAGTCCAGGACGGGATTCGCCTTCGACTGTCTTCCGGACAACTCCTGCCCCAAGAAGGAATTCGCGTCCATGTTTCGCTTGAGGAAACGCGCTTGATTCGCATCCATACGACGAGGGTGACCCATGTCGCGGCGGCCAAGCCGGGCGAATCGTCCGCGAACGAGTCTCGGATCGGCAAGCTCTTTCACTCCGCCGGTGCGGACTCGGGGAGCCAAGTGCAGACGTCGACAATCCAGGTCCCCGAAGTGGTGTGGAGCACGATCGAAGGAAACTGGCTGATCCCCAAGGATGGCGCCCTTCTCATGAGCGCCGGTCCGCGAACCATCGCGGGTAGACGTGGAAAAGAGACCTATGCGGAGCGTGTGGTCGCGATCAGTTTCCAGGTCCCCGAGTCGCCAGGCTCGGTTCAAACGCCGGTGGCGAACGCTTCGCCGCTCCCCTAGTGCGGTTATGGCTTGGATCGCCTACAAAATGCCGGAAGATCTGAGTGAAATCCCTGGGAGTTATGAGTTGGACGCACGATCAACCGATGCTCTGTAGATGGCTGTATGGGGTGGCACTGGTGGCTTGTTCACCAGTGGCGCTAGCCTGGGCCCACTGGTGGACAAGCCACCAGTGCCACCCCATACGCCCATTGACATCGACCTGGGACTTTCCACTCTCCTGCTTTGGGTGTATGCCATCCGAACGGTACTTGCTCTAGAATGTCTCACAGAGTGAGGTGGGAACCGACCTTACGTTTGCAAAACCCTGTTTCCCAGATCGGTGCGCGTCAGGAGCGTTTCCGGACTTTTCGAGAGTCCAAGGGCGGAGCTGCGCGAGTTGCCCTGGCATTTTTTTGGGAAGGATGGAGTTCCCGTTGCTTGACCGGTTCTGACCACCTGTCAATACTGGTCGCGAAAAATGCCGAGGAGAGGGAGCCGAGGGGGAGCTATGTTCCTGGTCTGGGGCGTCCTGGTCGTCGGACTCATGCTATTGGCGGTGGTTGCCTACCGTTGGGGGCGGACGCTTGCCGAGATTGAACGAGGTGTGAATGCACTTCTCGACGGGAGGCCAACGCGTCCGATCCTACCGAGCTCCCTGGGTCCTGTAGGGCGTTTGGCGCGTCGGTTCGACGCGGTGGCTCCGCAGCTCGAGGCGAGGATCGCGCTTTTGGAGCAGGATCGCCAACAGCTCCGCGCCGTGTTGAGCGGGATGGCGGAAGGGGTCATCGCGATCGACGCCCGTCGCCGTCTCGTCTTCGCGAACGCGACCGCGAATCGCCTGTTTTCGCTCGACGCGGCTTCTGTCGGCCGGCTCATCCCGGAACTGATCCGCAGCCCCCAGGTACAGGAAGCCGTCGAGGCGACACTCGGCGGTCCGGGACCCTACCAGGGGGAGATCTCGCTCGCGATGCGCGAGGCGCTGCTTCGTGTTCACTCGCGCGTGCTGGCGGTGTACGGGGCTCCGTTTCCCGGCCCGCCCCCCGGGGCCGTCCTCGTCTTTCACGACGTCACCGAGCTGCGTCGGCTCGAGCGGATGCGCCAGGACTTCGTCGCCAACGTGTCGCACGAGCTCAAGACCCCGCTCGCGTCGATCAAGGCCTACACCGAAACCCTGCTCGATTGGGCCTTGGCCGATGAGAACGTCAACGTTCGCTTCTTGAAGCGGATCGAGGAACAGGCCGACCGCCTCAACCAGCTCATCCTCGACCTGCTGAGCCTGGCGCGGATCGAGTCGGGACAAGAGGTGTACGAACACGGCCCCTTGGTCTTAGGCCCGATGATCGGTTCTTGCGTCGGCTCGCACCGCGACCGCGCCGACGCCAAGGGACTCTCCCTCGAGTTGGAACTCGGCCCGCTCGATGACCAGATCCAGGTCATGGCCGACGAGGAAGCGATTCGGCAGATTTTCGACAACCTCATCGACAACGCGATCAAGTACACCCCGGAGGGGGGCTCCGTCCGCGTCGCCTGCCAGCTCTCGGACGACGGGGTTACGGTGGAAGTCGCCGACTCGGGGATCGGCATCCCCCGCGACGATCTGCCTCGCGTCTTCGAGCGATTCTACCGCGTCGATAAGGCGAGAAGCCGAGAACTCGGCGGTACCGGTCTCGGCCTCTCGATCGTCAAGCACCTGGTTCAATCCATCGGCGGCCAGATCACCGTCGCCAGTCGCGTCGGCGCCGGCAGTCAGTTCACCGTAACCTTGCCGCTCTTTGTACAACATAGTAATAACGTGCGCATTTGAGCAGAGAACCGGTTTCGATTCGGCAGCGAGAGGGCCGTCTCGTCGTAAAGAGCGTCGCCGCCCGGTGTTTCAGTTTCCGAGCGGTGGGATCTGTGTGCCCATGGAGATGGGACAGATTCCTAATTTCTTCATAAAATCTTCACAAAAGTTCGTTAAACTAGCGGCCGAGAGCCCCGAATTTGTTCTTGAAGAGCGCTCGGGGCCGTGGGGCGGCGGTCTCAGCTCCTTGGGACAGTCCCGGTGTCGACCGGGCCACGACTGTCGAACACCGGTTAAGGTAGAGGATTCAAAGGTATGCGCATCCCCGGGCAAAGAGGACTGTCGGCGACGCTGATCGCTCTGGTGTTGGCCGGTTGCGGTGGTGAGTCGGGCAATGACGAGACTAAGGATGGTGCCTCGGCCACGAAGGAGTCCAAGAGCGTTGAGATCGACGGCTCCAGCACTGTCTTTCAGATAAGCCAGGCGGCGCGTGAAGCCTATGCCAAGGTCAAGCCGGACGTCAACGTCGTGGTTGACAATCACGGCACCGGAGGCGGATTCGGCAACTACCTCAAGGGCGAGATCGACATCGTCGATGCGTCGCGCCCGGCCAAGGAGGATGAGGAGACCAAGGCCAAGGCACAAGGCCTCGAGTGGACCCAATTCCTGGTGGGGTACGACGGGATTACGGTCGTCGTGAATCCGCAGAACACCTTCGTCAAGTCGTTCACCGTCGCCCAGTTGAAGGCGATCTGGGAACCCGGCAGCAAGGTGAAGACCTGGAAAGACGTTGATCCCTCCTGGCCCGACAAGCCGATCGTGCTTTACTGCCCGGATAACAATTCGGGGACATTCGAGTACTTCACCGAAGCCATCGTCGGCAAGGCCAGGCAACAGCGCGACGATGTTCAGGCCAGCTCGGATGACAATATTCTGGTCACCGGTGTCGCTGGGGATCAGGCGGGGCTTGGTTATTTTGGCTTCGCGTACTTCGAGGAGAACAAGGACAAGCTTCGCGCGGTCCCGATCCAGAAAACGGCCGATGCGCCGGCCGTGGCGGCTTCGCCTGAAACGATCTTGGATAAGAGCTACACACCGCTCTCGCGGCCCTTGTTCATCTACGCGAAGAACTCGTCGCTGCGTCGGCCGGAAGTTTTCGATTTTGTGAAGTACTATCTCGAGAACATCGAGACCCTCGCCAAGAAGGGGGGATATGTTCCTCCCACGGCGCAGGATCGTGAAGCCAACGCGAAAGCGCTCCCCGCGGGCGACGCTAGCGCCAAGGCGGTTCCGGTGAGTGGTGAGCCGGCGTCCCCGGCTCCCAAGGCAGCCCCGTGATCGAGTCCACCACTGATGTTGGAGTCCCGGATAGCCCCGACCCTTGGTCGGGGCCATCACGGTTGCGGACGATCCGAGAGTCCGCTGTGTCTCTCTTCCTCTTGGTCTGCGCGGCGATCACCGTGCTGACGACCGCGGGCATCATCGTGGTGCTTGGCGTCGAGTCGCTCGCATTCTTCCGGACGTCGGGGATCAGCCTTTTTGATTTTCTCGGAGGAGCCGAGCTCAAACCCGATGGCGAGCCGCCCAAGTTCGGGATCCTGCCTCTGATCTGGGGGACGATGGTCGTCGCCACCGGCTCGGCCATCATTGCCTTGCCGATCGGTCTCCTCAGCGCGATCTACTTAAGTGAATACGCACATCACAGCGTACGAGCCGTGCTCAAGCCCGCGCTCGAATTGCTCGCCGGGATTCCGACGATCGTTTATGGCTACCTCGCGCTCCTGCTCGTGACTCCGGTGCTCAAGGCAATCTTCGCGCCCTGGGGGATCGATGTTGCGACCTACAATGCCTTGAGCGCCTGCATTGTGGTCGGGGTGATGATCATCCCCATGGTCTCGTCCCTGAGCGAGGACGTCTTGTCCGCGGTTCCGCGCGGGCTCCGCGAAGCCGGTTATGGCCTCGGTGCGACCAAGTTTGAAGTCTCGACGCGGATCGTGCTCCCTGCGGGACTCTCCGGCGTTGTGGCTTCGTTTATCTTGGCCTTGAGCCGGGCGATCGGTGAAACGATGGCCGTGGTCTTGGCGGCGGGGATGCGGCCGCAGATTACGCTCAATCCCCTGACCTCGATCGAGACGATGACCACCTACATCGTCGCGGTGACCAACGGCGATGCGCCGTACGGCACACCGAAATATCTCTCGCTCTTTGCGGTCGGGATCACACTCTTTGCCATGACATTGACTCTGAATATTTTTTCCGGCCTCGTTCTGCGTCGCTATCGCGAGGTCTACCAATGAGCCGTGAGGTTCGCGGGACCTACGCGCCCCATCGCTACACCCGGATGATTCTGGGGCCGCTCTTCGGCGTGGCTTGTTTCCTGGCGACGATCACCGGGGTCGTGGTGCTGTCGGTCCTACTCGGGTCCGTCATCGCCGCGGCGCTGCGGCGGCCGGATGGCCCGCCCTGGTATGCCCTTGGCACCAATGCGACCGAGCTGTACCACTTCCTGGCGTCGCTGGTGTCGAAGTCGCAGTCGAGCGACCCCACGGCAGCGGGCTTTCGCATTGGAATTGTGGGCAGTCTCTGGCTCTTGGGGATGGTGGCGGTTTTCGCGATCCCCATGGGAGTCGGCGCGGCGGTCTTCCTGGAAGAGTTTGTTCGCCCGGGCCGGCTCCGCCGGGTCATCCAGACCAATATCGCTAACCTGGCGGGCGTGCCATCGATCGTTTACGGGATCCTTGGTCTCACCCTGTTCGTGCGAGGCTTCGGCTACAAGTCGTTCGCCATGGGGCGTTCGCTTTGGGCGGGGAGCCTGACCTTGAGCCTCTTGGTTCTTCCCGTGATCGTGATCGCTACCCAGGAAGCGCTGCGGACGGTTCCCCAGTCGCTCCGTCAGGCGGCACTGGCGCTGGGGGCGACCCGCTGGCAAATGATCCGTGATCACGTGATTCCCTCTGCCCTGCCCGGCATTTTGACGGGCACGATTTTGAGTCTCTCGCGTGCGATCGGCGAAACGGCCCCGCTCCTGATGGTGGGGGCGGCCGGGTCGATCGGCGTCTTGCCCAAGGGACCATCGGACCGTTACACCGTGCTGCCCGTCGAGATCTACAACTACGCCAAAAGTCCCAAGGTCCCCTTTCAGACGGTGACCGCAGGAGGAATCCTGATCCTGCTGGCACTCCTTCTGACGATGAATGCCACGGCCATTATCATTCGGAATCGATACGGCAGCTCCGCCCGAGGCTGATCCCTATGAGCCTTCCTAATAGCCACCAGGTCGCCCCGGCTCCGCCCGAGACCGCTGCCGGTACTCCGGTCGCCGACCCGAACGTTCTGGCTGCGCAGAAGCTTTACGTTTGGTATGGCTCTTCGCTGGCGCTAAAAAACGTTGATATCCAAATCCCTCGCCACCAAATCACGGCGCTGATCGGTCCGTCGGGATGCGGCAAGAGCACCCTGCTCCGCTGCTTCAACCGCATGAACGATCTGATTCAGGGCGCTCGCATGGAGGGGGAGGTTCTCTTCGACGGTGTGAACATCAATGAACCGGGGACCGACCCGGTTTCTTTGCGCCGACGAATTGGCATGGTTTTTCAGAAGCCGAATCCGTTCCCCAAAAGCGTCTATCAAAACGTGGCCTGGGGCGCGCGCATCAATGGCTATCGCGGAGACATGGACGAGCTCGTCGAGCGCTCGCTACGTCGCGCTGCGCTTTGGGACGAGGTCAAGAACAAGCTGCACCGCTCGGGTCTGGAATTGTCCGGCGGTCAGCAACAACGGCTCTGCATCGCGCGCACCCTGGCGGTCGAGCCCGAAGTCATCCTCATGGACGAGCCGTGCTCAGCCCTCGACCCGATCTCCACGGCGAGGGTTGAGGATCTCATGGACGATCTCAAGAGTGAGTACACGATCGTCATCGTTACCCACAACATGCAGCAGGCGCGGCGGGTCAGCGACATGACCGCTTGCCTCATGCTGGATGAAGCCGCCAAGGATGGGCATCGGACCGGCGTCATCGCCGAGTTCACGTCGACGGACATCCTCTTCACGAACCCGAAAGATAGTCGGACCGAAGCCTATATCACGGGCCGGATCGGCTGACAAATTTTGCGGCAACATCGATTCTTCACGTGTCCATCATCTTCCGTACATGGGAGATCCGATGATGAGTCTAGCCACAGCTCGTCCCCACGCTGAGATTACGCGAACAGCCCCACCCATGTCTAAACCCAAGATCCTGATCGTCGAGGACGAACGAGCTCTCGTCGAGGTTTTGGCGGCCAACCTCGAGCGTGAGGGCTTCGACGTTTTGATGGCGCATGATGGTCAGGATGGCCTGCGTCAGGCCCAATTAAAACTGCCCGACTTGATCGTGTTGGACTTGATGCTTCCGGTGAAGCCGGGGCTCGAAGTTTGCCGTGAACTTCGCAACGGCGCCAGGACGCGCGAGATTCCCATCATCATGGTCACAGCCAAGGCCGAGGAGACCGACGAGCTGGTCGGTTTCGCCGTCGGGGCTGATGATTACGTGACCAAGCCGTACAGCGTGAAAATCTTGATCGAACGGATCAAGAAGGAGCTACGGCGTCGGCAAGCTCAGGAAGAGCCGGCGACCGGCGCTGTGATCGAGAGCCAAGGGGTGGTCATCGACCGCCACAGTCATCGTGCGCTCTACCGTGGCGAAGAGCTACCGCTGACCCCCACCGAATTCCGGCTCCTCGAGGTATTGCTCCGCCAGGCTGGCCGCGCATTTACGCGCTATGAGCTCATGGATGCCGCCATCGGTGAGGATGCCGTTGTCCTGGAGCGCACCATCGACGTCCACATCAAGAGCCTTCGCAAAAAACTCGGCGATGCTGCCGACCTCATCGAGACCGTTCGCGGCGTGGGCTATCGATTCCACGAGTCTCGTTTGGTCGAGTCGTGAACCAATTCGGAACGCCGGCGTAGAATCAACGGAAAGTCCCGTTAGCCTACGCCTAACTGGCGCTCGCTACGATGACTTGTCGGGGCGAGCTTTTCTTTGCGCGCCGAGCGCCAAAATCGTCGAAGGCGCCTTGGTCGACTTTGTTCGCGCGCCGTTTGCGCCGGTCGGCGCTGGACAAGATGACGAATTTTGGCAGGATGCTAATAATAATCTATTGGAGTCCTCGGTACGGAAGATGTGCTTTCGTCGCCGTCCGCATGCCTGTGTGAGGGAACGATGTCCCACTCCGCCGTCATCGTAATCGGTTCCGGGTCGGCAGGATTGACCGCCGCGCTTTACACCGCGAGAGCCAATCTGGCGCCCATTGTGTTGGAAGGACATGAGCCGGGGGGACAGTTGACCTGGACGACGGCGGTGGAGAACTTCCCGGGCTTCCCCGAGGGGGTTCTCGGTCCCGACCTGATGGAGAATATGCGGAAGCAAGCGCAGCGGTTCGGTGCCGATTGCCGGTACGAGACCGTGATCGAGGTTGATCTCTCGCAACGTCCGTTCCGGGTCAAGAGCTCGCTCGATGCTCATGATCCCGAGGCCGCGACCTTCGAGTACACGACCGACTCGATCATCATCGCGACGGGGGCGTCGGCCCGGACGCTCGGTCTCGAGAAAGAAAAACACTACATGGGTTACGGCCTCGGCACCTGCGCCACCTGCGATGGTGCGCTCTATCGAGGCCGGAAGGTCGCTGTGGTGGGGGGCGGTGACACGGCGGTCGAGGAAGCCACCTTCCTGACGCGCTACGCCTCTCAGGTGACCTTGATTCACCGCCGCGATACGCTTCGCGCATCGAAAGTCATGCAGCAACGGATCTTCGATAACCCCAAGGTTGACTACATTTGGAATGCCGGGGTTTCAGAGTACCTCGGTGTTGACGAACCCCATCGCGCCTTGACGGGGGTTCGGCTGAAGGATTCGAGGGAGCACACCACGCGTGACGTCCCCTTCGACGGAGTCTTTCTGGCGATCGGTCACACACCGAATACGTCGGTCTTTCAGGGCAAAGTGGCGCTGACGCCCGAGGGATATGTCTTGACGCGCACTGCGCTCGCATGGGACGGGATCGAGGCCCCTGCGGGACTTCGGGCAAAGATGGCGAACTACGGTTCGGCCACAAGCGTCGAAGGGGTGTTCGCAGCGGGAGACGTCGTCGATACACACTACCGCCAGGCGATCACCGCAGCCGGGTCGGGTTGCGCCGCGGCGATCGACTGTGAGAAATGGCTTGAGGCGACACATACGCGTCACGGTTGAAACCGATGACCAAAATTTTTTCGCCAAACATTTTTACAGCGATGTCGGCTGGTGATGGCTGCTTCCGAAGGTTTTCGGGGCATGACTTCTGGCACATTGGTGCGGGAATTCCGGCGGCTCTTCGATCCTCAAAGGATGCGTCTCTCGCCATAATTTTTCGAACGGATGCCTCGTTGCGAGCTCGGGCGATGGATCGAAAGATGGAGACAAGAGTTCATGAGGTTTCAATAATCGCTGGAATTCGGTCGTTTCGAGCACGTGGGGAAATCGTGCCGGTTTCCTGAATATGCTTCGTCTGCCGATTGCCCCTGAATTTTTGGAGGAATTCGGCTACACTGGATTTTTCGGCGGCATTCGGATGTCGAGGTTGATTGCCGCGCCGGATCCTCTAAGGACGGTTTCTTTTAGGGAATCAAGATCGTATGGAGAGTCGACCGCCGCAAGAATCCCCCCGCCGTCCTGCTGGCACGCGTAAGCCCAATGGTTCCGGCGGGTCGCCGACGCCCCCTTGGCTTTGGCTTCTGCTTATCGTCGGCTTCGCGCTGATTTTCTGGAATTTCTCGTTCAAGGGCGAGACCCAGGTGGCGTATACCCCCTGGTTCCTCGACCAGGTCGAGAGCAACAATATCAAGAGCCTCTCAATCCAAGAGAGCGAGGTACGTGGCGAACTCCGCGAACGGAGGCTTTATCCGAACCAGGCGACCGGGAGCAGCTCCGCGGCATCGCCGATGGTATCGAAGTTCGTCACCTACTTTCCCTCCAAAGAGTCGATCGATGCGGTCGTGAAGAAGTTGCGTGAGCAACCGGTCGAGAAGGGGCAGGAACCCGTTCGGATTGAGATCCAGCCGCCGAACACGGCGAATGGCTTGGTCTGGATCACTCTGCTCCTGCCCACGTTCGTGATCCTCGGCCTGATCTACTTCATGATGAGGCGCGCCCGCGACCAGTTCGACGGAGGGATCCTGGGGAGCTTCGTCAAGAGTCCGGCGAAGCGACATGACAAGTCGAAGCAGAGGACGACCTTCGACGAGGTCGCCGGCCTCGAGAACGCGAAGAGCGAGCTCCAGGAAATCGTGGAGTTCCTCAAGAATCCGGAGAAGTTCCAGCGGTTGGGTGGCCGGATTCCCAAGGGGGTCTTGCTGATCGGTCCTCCTGGGTCGGGCAAGACGCTTCTGGCCAGGGCGGTCGCAGGTGAAGCGGGTGTCCCCTTCTTCTCGATCTCGGGCTCCGAATTCATTCAGATGTTCGTGGGTGTCGGTGCGAGCCGGGTCCGCGACATGTTCAAGACGGCCAAGGAAAATAGTCCCTGCATCCTTTTCATCGATGAAATCGATGCTGTCGGACGTGTGCGTGGGGCCGGGCTCGGGGGGGGCCATGATGAGCGGGAACAGACGCTCAACCAGATCCTCACCGAGATGGACGGCTTCTCCCCCAACGAGAGCGTGATCGTCCTGGCCGCGACGAACCGTCCCGACGTCCTTGACCCTGCTCTCTTGCGTCCCGGCCGTTTCGACCGCCATGTGACTGTCGACCGGCCCACGAAGAAAGGGCGCTTGGAGATCCTCAAGGTCCACACGCGGAATATCCCGCTGGACCCCGACGTCGATCTCGAAGGCATTGCGCGAGGCACGGTGGGGATGAGCGGTGCCGACCTTGCCAACCTGGTCAACGAGGCCGCGCTGCTGGCGACTCGGGAGGATAAGAACCAGGTCGACATGATCGACTTCGACGCGGCCCGCGACAAGATCATCATGGGAGCCAAGCGCGAGGAGTTCATCACCGAGAAGGATAAGCGCGCGACCGCCTACCATGAGGTTGGCCATGCCTTGGTCGGCTGGCTCACCCCGAACACCGACCCGGTCCACAAGGTCACGATCATCCCTCGTGGCCGTGCTTTGGGGGTGACTCAGTTCCTCCCTGAGGAGGATCGCCTCGGCTACAGCGAGAGCCAGATCTCCGGAAAGCTCGCCGTTCTCCTGGGAGGCCGAGCTGCCGAGCGCCTGATCTACGATGACCTGACCACGGGCGCGGCCGAGGACCTCAAGCAGGCGACTCGCCTTTCCCGGATGATGGTCACCCAATGGGGGATGAGCGAGCGGGTGGGTCCCGTCTTCTTCCGAGCCTCCGAAGAGCATCCGTTCCTCGGGCGCGAAATGAGTGAGACGCGTGACCACTCCGAGCATACGGCCCAGGTGATCGACGAGGAGGTCGGGCGGATCCTGCGCGAAGCCGACGAGCGGGCCTTCCACCTGCTCGAGGAGCACCGCGACGAGCTCGAGCGTCTTACTGAGGCCCTCATTGAGCGTGAAGTCCTGACGGTTGCCGAAATCGAAGAACTGATCGGTAAGCGTGACGGCAGTCGTTCCAAGGTGGCGGGCGATGAGGTCGCCGCTTCCCTCGATAACCCGGTCTGACCTGCGGGCGTACGCGAAGCGTACGACGCTGCTGCCGATTCCGCTGCTGTTGTTCCAACTTGCCTGAGATGATCAACCGCCGACGTGGGGTCGCACGTTGGCGGCATGGAGAGGGGACCGGCCCTTCGATTCGCGAGGTGCCTGTCCCCGTATCCTCCCTCCGACCACAATCCCGCGGTCCCCAAGCTGGGAGAGCTTGAGACGATGTCGATGAGCGCGAGTCCCGTCGTGTGCGCTGGGGTGGTGGTCGCCGACCACCTGTGCACCCCGATCTCACACCTGCCAGTGGCGGGGGAATTGATCAAGGCCGATGAGCTGGTACTGAACATCGGGGGCTGCGCCACGAACGCGGCTGTGGTGCTCGCCAAGCTGGGCATCAAGGCGTCCGTGTGCGGTAGAGTCGGGGACGATGTCTTCGGTCGCTTCGTGGCCGAGACGCTCCGGGGCCACGGCCTGGACACCTCGACTCTGTTCATCGACCCAGAGCGGGCGACGAGTCAGACCCTGATCATCAACGTGAAGGGGGAAGACCGCCGTTTCGTTCACGCCTTCGGTGCGAATGCGGGGCTGACCGCCACCGACCTCGACGCGGTCCTCAACACCCCGCGCCGGATCCTCTATCTGGGAGGCTACCTGATCCTCCCTGGTCTCGACCCGGATGCCCTTGCCCAGCGCTTCGCCGCCGCGCGGAAAGCGGGGGTCACGACGGTTCTGGACGTTGCGGTCCCCGGTCCCGGCGATCACCTTAGCAAGCTCCGCCCCGTCTTGGCCGAGACCGACGTTTTCTTGCCCAACACCGATGAAGCGGCCGTGATCCTGGGGGAGAGCGATCCGGTCCGCCAGGCCTTGGCCTTCCGCGAACTCGGAGCCCGTCGCGTCGTGATCACCCAAGGCGATCGAGGCGCCATCGCCATCTCCGACACGCTCCAGGTTCGGCTCGGAACCTACCCGATCACGTTCATCGACGGCTCCGGCGGGGGCGATGCCTTCGATGCCGGCTACATCGCGGGCCTCCTGGACGGTCGATCCGAGATCGACTGCCTCAAGCTCGCCAGCGCGATCGGGGCCAGTTGCGTCCGCGCGATCGGTACCACGGCGGGCATCTTCACCCGCGAGGAAGCCGTCGCCTTCATGAATCAGCACGACCTTCAGGTCACATCGATTTAGAAACGTCCGGCCTCAGATATCAAGAATCAGCTCGGCGACCCACTGCGCCCCGTCCCATGCGACGCTCAAGGCGTGGCGGGTCACCGCTTTGACCTCGTGGTCGAGTACGTGGCGATCGCGGTCGATCGGCTCCCCCCCAATCTCTGCCTCAAGGTGCCGGGCATTCTCGTTCACCTTCACTTCGAACTGGGTGTAGAGCCGGTGCTGGGTCTCGCTGCGGAAGATCAGCTCGTTCAACCATAAGGCGAGAAGGTCATTGAGATCTTCCCCTTCGAGTGCAATCGACTCTCGGTTGCGAACGAGTACATCGTCCCGATTGACGACGATGTAGTCGAAAACCCCCTCGGCGGCTGTGCGAAAGAGGTCGTTCCAATCCGACGCACGCACCCGAAGGCCGACATCAGCGGTATGGTCGAATGTCTCGATGGTTCCCATGGGCGGAGCTCAATTCTCCCTGAGGGGGACAGGCAGCGACTTTTGTCCTCCTCCTCTTTGAAACACGATGGATTCTCGGCCGGTAGGCCATGGGTCTTTTGCCGGGACCCTGGCATGTCCTACACGCGTTGAGAGTCCGTCCAGAGTTACTGATCCCTTGGAGAACCCTCGACGATCAGGGGTTCGCGGCCTATGAACTCTTCCGTTCTCGTCTTTACCGGCTCCGCCTCCGTGCCTAGAACAGAGTGTCGAGCGACAAAGACGCGATGGATCACGACTCAAGCAAGGGGAGAGCCGCGGCATGGTGGAAATCGATCAGCCTGCCCCTGATTTCACGCTCCAAGACCAGCATGGGAACTCGGTCCACTTGGCGAAGCTCCAAGGGAAACCGGTTGTGCTTTACTTCTACCCCAAAGACGACACTCCTGGTTGTACCAAGGAAGCTTGCGCCTTCCGAGACGCCCGCACTGATTACGAGAAGGCCGGAGCCCACGTCGTAGGGGTTAGCCCCGACAGCGTCGCCTCGCACAAAAAATTTGTCGACAAGTATGATCTCCCCTTCACGCTTGTCGCCGATCCCGACCGTCAGGTTTGCGAGCAGTACGGGGTCTGGAAAGAAAAGAACCTGTACGGCAAGAAATCGATGGGAGTCGAGCGAACAACCTTCATCATCGATGGCCAGGGGATCGTCCGCAAGATCTTCCGCAGAGTCAAGGTGGACGGCCATTCCGAGGCGGTACTCGAGGTCATCCAGTCGTTGGTATAGCGGATCGCCCGCTGCTCTCAGAGATTATCTGGAAAGGGATCATGGATGTGAAGATGCGTTGTTTGGGTGGTTGGGGGCGAGTCTTCGAGGCCCGAGGGATCGGTCCAGGCTGGTCCAGGGGCGTCGCTGCGCTCCTCTCCGGCCACCCGCCTTTCCTGATTTCACAGGGCTAACCTTTGTCCGGATAGTCTCTCAGAGTCGAGCGCAAAACGAGGGCGGCCGCGAGGAAACCGGACCTACCCAGGTTCCCTTTCGGTCGCCCTACCGCGTATGCGAGATGGGATGTCGGGTCAGCCGACCCGACGGGCCTCGGCGGTCTCAGCGACGACGGTCTCGGGGCCAAGGTCGAGCTCGTCGCGGCGGCTGGCGAGATGGCGCTCGAGTTTGCGAAGGGCTTTGTATTTCTCGTCACTGACGCGCGCGACCGGGAGATTCATCGCCGAGCTGATCTCGGGGACGGTCCATCCCCGGGTCCACAACTCGACGATGCGATCCTGGCGCGCGGTCAAAACGGCTTGCCGCGCATTCTCGAGAATCTCACCAAGCTCTTGCCGTTCGCGTTGGCGTTGATCGATGTCCGGTGCCGGGGTCAGATGGTCGTCGAGGGTTTGGTATCGCTTCGACCGTTGAACTCGTTTCCGCACCATGTCGATCGCTCGCACGAGTTCCCTGCGTTCCGGGGTGTCCTCAGCAAGCACGAGGTTGAGGTCGAGCTGCCCCGCGCGGGCTTTCCCGAGAAGTCGGCAGCAAACCTCCTGGGTGCAATCGTCCCAGAGGCCCGGATCGAGACGAGCATTTTTCCAGCAGACCGTGCAGTAACGTTGAATATCGCGAACCAAGTCCGACTCGGATGCGTGTGCGGTCAGTGCGGCAAGGCCGATAACCAGGGCCATTGCCGTCGGGCCGGCCCGAAGGGAACGCTGCCCTTTGGGGGAAACCTGTGCATCTTGCGGCATGATCAACGACTCCCGCAACTCATCCGAACAAGTCCAACAAATCGATCTCTTGGCCCGACTGTGTCACGCACTCGACTATCGGACAGCTCAACATTGAAAACTCGCCTGCGCTCAACGTCGGCAGGCACCGCCTCCATGCGAGCCTTGAGACTCCAGAGCATACGGCAAGAACCCGAGCACGGAGTTCCGTGAGGTGCTCGCGCTGCTCGGTAAAGCTGCCTTACGAGACATTACGCGGGGCGGTAATCCGAGGTCTTTGGGGGCGTACGATATACCAGCCTCGTTCCCGCGCGAGTCGACCAAGCTTGCGATGAGGATGGACCACCACCGCTTTACCCGCCCGCAGTAAGAGCGCTCGGTCACTCCAATTATCCGCGTAGGCGACCGAATCGTCCATTGAGATTTCGCGTTCGCGTGCCCACTGCTCGGCCCAGTAAAGCTTTCCTTCGCCGTAACATGCCGGCCCAGAGCCAATTCCGACGAGTCGCTCACGCTCGATGATGACCGGCGTCGTGATCGTATCGCTGCAACCAAGATAGAGACTCAACGGTTTGATCACGATTCCAGGAGAGGACGAGACCAGCACAACCTGGGTCCCGGTGGTTCGGAGCTCGGTGAAGTGCTCGACGACACCTTCATAAAGCCGGGGGCGAACGAATTCGACGAAATTGTCGTAGGCGATTCGCTCCAGTTCGGCGACCGGGATGCGGGCGATGTTCTTGAGTCCGAAGGCGATCAGGCGTCCGTAGTCGAGGCGGCCGAAGCGATGCTGAAGACCGTGATACATGGCGCGGAGCACGAATGATCGCTTGATCAAGCCACGCCGACGCAGGATCCGCGCGAAGAGGAACGTGGTCGTTTGCGCCAGGAGGGTGCCGTCGACGTCGACGAAGGCGACGGCGGGGGGCCGTTCGAAGGTAGGCCAGCTCATGTCGCGTCTCCCGTACTCACCCAACGGCCGATCTGCGAGGCCAACGCCCGTGACAGGTTGGGATCAGCCGACTCCGCGATAACCCGCACGATCGGCTCGGTATTGCTGCTTCGGACATGCACCCAACGATCCGGCCAATCGAGCCGCAAGCCGTCTCGGCGGTCAGCCGTTGCCTCGGGATGCTCGGCCGCAAGCCGGTCCCAAAGCGCGGCGATCGCCGAGGGATCACCGCCCGTTTTTAGAGGGTATTGATCTTTGACCATCGCATATTTCGGGAGGCGCTCGACGTGCTGCGACAATGGTTTGCTCGACGCTGCCAGCAAGTCGAGCACCAGGGCCATTCCGACGAAGCTGTCCCGCACGAACCCGACCCGAGGATCGATCACCCCACCATTCCCTTCACCCCCGAGAACTGCCTTCTCGGCGATCATCCGTTCGACGACGTGAATCTCCCCGACCGGGGTCCGATGCACCGGGCAACCATTTTGAACCGCCAGGTCTTCCGTCACACGCGAGGTTGAGAGATTCAAGACCACCGGCCCCTTGGCTTGTTGCAATCGCCGAGAGGCCGCCAGCGCCAGGGTCAGTTCCTCGCCAATATACCGACCCATCTCATCGACCAAGGCCAAACGATCGGCATCCGGATCTTGGGCGAATCCCACCGCGGCTCCCGTTGCGGGGACGATCGCCGAGAAGGCGCGAAGGTTGGCCTCCGTCGGCTCAGGCGGATGGTCGTACCGGCCATCGGGGGTAGCGCCCAGGACGACCGCGTGAACCCCAAGCGCTCGCAGGAGCGCGGCACCGAGTCGCCCCCCTGCCCCGTGACAGGCGTCGAGCACCACGGTGAACTTGTGTTTGCGGATCGCCGCGACATCCACGAGCTTGAGAACCTGATTGAGATGCGCCTGATCGGGATCTTCCAGCGACCTGACTCGTCCGAGTGCGTCCCAACTGGCCCAGCCAAACTCGCGCCGTTCGAGCCGCTCCAAGATGGCTCGCCCCTTGGCCGCGGAGAGGACCATCCCTTCGGGCTGGAAGAACTTGAGTCCATTATATTGGGGCGGGTTGTGCGACGCCGAGATCTGAATCCCGCCGACCGCCGCTTGGTCCCGTACGAGCCTGCCCAGTGTCGGCGTGGCCGTCGCCCCCACCTGGAGGGCGTCACGTCCCGTCGCGGTGACCCCCGCCAAGACCGCGGGGAGGAATACCGGGGCGGACACCCTGCCGTCATGTCCCACAATGATCGGTCCGGGGGCGCACCCCGCGGCATACGCCGCCGCGAACTCGACCACGATTGCCGGGTCGAGCCCATCCCCCACTACCCCTCGAAGTCCCGACACGCTTGCGATTCGTGTCCCGCTCACGAGCATCCCCAGTCCCGGCTTCGGGAACATTAGGCTAATACGAGCTTAGGTGAAATCAACGAATAGGGATCGATTCCGGTCATCGCCGTGGGGAACACACGGGCATGCGAAATTCCAAGGGATCTCCAGCGCAGGCCCATCAGTCCTGATGAAAACCCGATTTCGATCGAGCCCACCTCGAACGACGAATCCCCGTTTCGCGACCCCGCGCATCGTCGATCCCAGGGTCGACAGGACTCGTCTCCTTGGTATTCCTACGATTCGGCTGACTCCGTTGTTCCTCAAGAATGTCCCAATGATCCTGAACACAACTTAGAGAATCACAGGGTTGCACGGCAAGAATGAACCGCGTTTCGAGGGACGCACTTGAAGTTTTGCTTCAAGATGGGCGATGTGGATAAATCGAGGCAATATCGCGGTTGCCCGAACTCCTTAATCGAGGCGCCTGCATAGATGCTACTACGATCTGGGTCGTGAACGCCCCCTTTGGTTCTCTGGCGAACACACTCCAAACAGTTCCAGGCCCGCGCCCGCCGATCGGCTAGATAGCGCCTATGGCTATTGGTGAGAGTATTGCGGCGGCTGGGTTCGCTGCCGCGGGGGGTTAGACTCCCTCGAGCCAGTATTCCAGTGCATAGCCTTGTGCGGCAGCGTCCTCGATAAATGCCCGCAGTAATCCCGTGAGCTCGATGAGGTCGTTATAGAAGGATTGCTCCTCGCCGGGGAGGATGGAGTGGAAGCAATCCTTCGAGACCGTCTCGAGCGACGTAAACCGATCACGGGGGATGGCGGCCAACCGCTTCGCGCAACGCTGAACGACCGAAGGAGGGAGGACTACACTGGGCATCGCTGCCGCTTCTGGGTCGAACTCCTGGTCCTCCGCACTCTCATCATCCGGGGCGGTCATGAGCTCCGAGATCGGCCCTTCGTATTTGCCGACCAGGAGAAGGTCGATCTCCCCCATATCGAAAGCCCACGGATCGAAAGGCTCCTCACCAACAACGGGTTCATTCGTGATCGGGTCTACCTTCTGAAGCCTCCATTCAACTCCCATCTCGCCTCCCGTCTTCGCCACCTCGCATCCAAAGTCCAGCGTACAGGCGCGCCGGGTGAGAAATCTCATGTTACCAGAAGCGACCCATTTTCCAATCGGAATCACATCTCTGGATCGGTCCTGTAGGGCCGGCCTTGGCCTACCGGGACAGGAACCTCGGGTCGCGGCGCGACCCCGGTGGCCAGCAACCGTGGCTACCCGAACGGGGACGGTAAGTGAGGACGCAGCGGGTTTTTGTCCCGTCCCTGATGGGGGGAGTTACCTCTTCGTGGAAGCATGCCGAGAGCTGAATCCGGGTGCAACCGACGCGACGATGGTTCTCAGGATTCCGGTCGACTCAGAGTATCTCGAGATTTCAGAACCATTCAATCGTCTTGCGACATTATGGTGAAACAACCGATCGCGGGTCGGCGAGGCAACGACGGTTTGCGGGCTGGAGGCAGACACCGTGGCAGTTAGACGATGGGATGGGGTCGTGCTTTGTCAGCTCCGAACCCTCTACAATCTCGGATCCATCGGGAGCCTGACCGACGGCCAGCTCCTGGAACGATTCGCAACCGATGCGGACGAACTGGCCGAGTTGGCCTTCTCGGCGCTCGTCGAGCGGCATCAGGCGATGGTCTGGCGCGTTTGCCTGGCCATCCTGCGTGATCAGCATGACGCCGAAGAGGCCTTCCAGGCCACCTTCCTCGTCTTGGTCCGCAAGGCGCGATCGCTTTGGGTGCGGGATTCGTTGGGTCCCTGGCTCCATCTGGTCGCCTGTCGCACGGCATCTTGTCTCCGGACGACCGTCCTCCGAAGGCGCAAGCACGAGCAGCGTTGCGCGGCGAGGGATGCGGCCCGCTTCCTTGAAGTCGGGACACCGCGCGATCTCGATCGTGTTGCCCTGATCCATGAGGAGGTGAACCGGCTGCCTGAGAAATATCGCCTGCCGATCGTGCTCTGCGATCTGCAAGGCCACACGCATCAAGAGGCGGCGCGATTCCTCGGCTGGCCGATCGGGACGGTCAAGAGCCGCCTGTCGCAAGGCCGCGGGCGGATTCGAGACCAACTGGTGCGTCGTGGATTGGAACTGACCGTCGCTGGGGCTGTTCTTGAATCCACGAAACAGCTCGCCGTCGCGACGATGGCGAAAGGCGTTTCGCAGTGCACCGTCAAGGCCGCGATGCAGCAGTCACCTCGTCTCCTGGCAGGGTTTGGATGTTCATCACAGGTCCTTATGCTCACTCAGGAGGTACTTCGAGCCATGTTGTGGATCCGATTTCGATTCCTCACGGTTGCCACCCTTGCGGCCGGGATCGTCTCCGGCGGGGCGGCCGTGTATGTACGAGGCGCTCAAGAGCCGGCACCGAAGGACGGATCGCCGGTATTGGAGCAATCAACGACCACGACGGTGCAGACTCCACCGTCGAACAGCGCAAAGGAGGCGACCGAACAGCCGGCGACAGCCAAGCCCCAGCCGAGATTGCGCGCACAGCAATTGGCCACCCGAAAAGCCAAAGCCGTTTATGAAATCGCCAGGTTGACCCGGGAGATCGCCGAGCTCACCCTCGAGGAATATCTCCAGGTGGATCATTCCCAGGAGCCGGCCGATCTCGCTGAGGAAATCAAAAAAGCCGGGGCCGAGCGAAAACGCTGCGAGGAGCGCCTCGCCTGGGCCGAGCGAATGTTCAAGAAAGGTTACGTGTCGAAGGCACAGAAGATCTCCGATGAGCTCGCCCTCCAGAAGGCCCAATTCGCTCTCGAGCAACTCGAGGTCAAGCGACGCGTATTCAAGAAGTTCGCCAAAGAGAAAGCAATTAAAGAGCTGAAGAGCGACATCGAAAAAGCCCGCGCCGATGAGTTGGGCAAAGAGGAGGCCTGGAACTTGGAAAAGATCAAAGAACTCAAGCTAGAGGGGCTACTCCGCCTTGAGGCGAAGTGAATATATGTGTTAACTATGTTCGCCGGTCGGCTCACGAGCCGCCAATGCGATAACCACTCTAGGTGGGCTTGGAGGGGACGACTACTCAGGGGCCAAGGTCTTCGATCGGCGCGGTCCGGTCGAGGAGACTGCCGGAAGGATGAACGGAGAGGTTGCCGACGACCTCGTGCCAGAGGACCTGGGGAGACTTCTTCTCGTGCCGGGCTTGTTTTTCGAGGCTTTCGCGCTCGTGGAGGATGAGACGGGTCAAGTAGGTACGGGCGTCGTTGACGTGGCTGACGAAGCCGGAGATGAGTTCTTCCCCTTCCAGTTCCCCCTCGGCGAATTTTTCGAGAGCCTCACTCTTGAGCTCGCTGAGGGCGGCTTGGAGACGAAGAAGCTCTTTGAGATCGAGCATCGCGCCGAGCTCCAACTCGAGGGCCTGGCGCTCGATCGCAGTCACTTTGAGCATGTAGGCTTCGAAGCCGAGCTCTTGTTTGCGGCGATAGCGTTGTTTCCACCACTGCCAGAGGAAGAAGAGACCGCCGATGAGTGCGCCGATCAGGCTTGTCCCTTTTTCAAGGAAGTCGATGGCGTCTCCGGCGATGAGCGGCTTGTTGCGTTCGAGGTACAGGAGTGTTCCCGGGTGCCATTCGATTTCGGGGGGCAGATCCATCAACTTGACATCGAGCGCGGGGCGCGCGAGTTGGGCAAAGCCTGGAGAGAAGACCGTCTCGACGATTCGTTCAATCGCTTTGGGATCGGCTCGCTCGTTGGCGACGAGCAAGAGCCGCGTGCCCAGCGTGGGGGTCGCCTTGGGGGGCACCGGAGGCTCGATGCCGTAGGTGAAAGCTGGAATCTCTGTCATGCACACATGGGCCTTCTCCACTTCATGCCCCACTGCGCGGGATTGGTAGACGGGTGCCGCGTGTTGGAGCACGTCGAGGGTGAAGGCTTCGCCGAAAGATAAGGGAACGAGCCGGTAACGGTGTTTGGCGATCAGGTGACGTGCCACCGGGGAGGGCAAGGCCGAGACCATGAAGATGGCGTCGGGTAGCTTGGTGGCATCCTGCCTCTCCTCCAACTCGTGGTAACCGAGTGTGGAAACGACGTAATCTCCCTGGAGACCATCGAGCTGGGGCGAGAGCCCTGCGAACGCGAGAACCTCGCTGGCCAGGCGATAGGTGCCGCTGCCGGGATCGCTCAGGTTGACCGTTTTTCCGCGCAGGGCTTCGAGGCTTTTGGAAACTGCGGCGAAGTGTTCGTCTTTGACTAGGAGGTGCAGCGGCTCGACATGCAAGGTTGCGACTTGTCGTACGTGGGGACGATGATCCGCGGCGAGCCCTCCTTGAACGAGTCCCAGGTCGAGGATGCCGGCGTCGACGTGATCGAGCGTCTCGGCCGAGCCTGACGTGCCCACCACCTGGATCCTGAGTCTCCGTTTGACGGCGTCGGCGGCAAGTCGTTCGGCGATTTGGTGCCTCAATCCCTGCGAACTGCCGCCACTGATCGAGAGGCGAATGGCTCTCGGCGATGTCCCACCCAAATAAACGCCAACCGCAACCCCCAGCGCCGTGATTCCCAGCACGGCCGCCAGCCATTCGCGGCCGACCTTTCGCAGCCGCCTTGTCGCGACCATCAGCATTCATCCTCGAGGCCGTTGGATCCTTCCTTGGAGTTTTCGCTTCATGCCACACCAACCCCATCCCTGAGTCTCGACATGCTCAGTCTATTCGAGGTCGTCGCCGAGGTCGAGGTTCAGAGGAGCGTACCGAGCGAGCGCTACGGTGAACTTCCCTCGAACCAAACTCCTCAAGTTCACCTCGGATGAGAGTCCTTCCGTCAGCTTGTCGAGGCTGGCTCGGATCCGACATAAGTTAAGGCGAAGTTGCGACATGCGCTATATTTGAAATCAAGCCATTGCTTATTCTGACTTATGGCCTGCCGCCCGATCCTACGCCCCCCCTTGACCACTTGACCAACCGGTCTACTATGTTCGCATGAACGCCGAGCGTGCGGCCCGATCGCCTGTGACCACAAGGACCGACCTTCTGGCCGCTGGCGTGTCAGTCATTCTTGAGAAGGGATACAACCAGTCTGGAGTTGACGACATTCTCAAGTTGGCGGGAGCTCATAAAGGTTCCTTTTACCATTTCTTCAAGAGCAAGGAAGATTTCGGTCTCGAGGTGATTGACCACTATGCCGAGTATCGCTTGCGAAACTTGGCTGACCATCTGAGCGACGCCGCTTATCCTCCTCTGGTTCGGCTTCGACACTTCTACGAGGAAGCCTGTCGCCGCCACCAGTCACTTGGGTATCGCAAGGGGTGTCTGTTCGGAAACCTTGGCCAAGAAATGGCTGACCAGAGCGAGGCCTTTCGGATACGGCTTGAGGAAGTCCTGACCGAATACCGCAGGAAAATCGCACATTGTTTCTATGAAGCCCAGCAGTTAGGTGAGTTGCGCTCCGATTTGGATCCATTACGCTTGGCTGGTTTTTGTTTGAACAGTTGGGAAGGTGCCCTTCTCCGGATGAAGGTCTCCAAAAGCTTCGAACCTCTCGACGACTTCTTGTTTTTGATGTTCGAAACCGTCTTGAGAAACTCTCCTTCCGACGACGCCCTCCGCTCTGAATCTTGCCCGCAGTCTTGAAGTGAATTGTATCGACAAGTCTTCATTATAAGGCGTGACGATCGCTCGCGGTCTTTCCCTGCCGCGCGCGTCGATCATTCTGAGGAAGGTCTGCAGCCTCCATGTGGATCGTCAAGCTCGCACTGCGCCGGCCGTACACGTTCGTGGTGATGTCGCTGCTGATCGTTGTCCTCTGCGGTGTGACGCTTTTGCGCATGCCGGTCGACATCTTTCCGGAGATCAATATTCCGGTGGTGGCCGTGGTCTGGACCTACACCGGGATGTCGCCCGATGAGATGGAGAAGCGAATCGTCACGATTCACGAGCGGGCGATGACCACGACGGTCAACGACATTGAGCACATCGAGTCGCAGTCTCTGGTCGGCGTGAGCGTCATCAAAGTCTTTTTCCAGCCTGGCGCGAAGATCGAGGCGGGGGTCGCGCAGGTCAATGCCATCAGCAACGCGGTGCTGAAGGTTTTACCGCCGGGGATCACGCCGCCGTTCATCGTCCGGTTCAGTGCCTCGAACGTTCCGATCCTCCAGATGGGGGTCGGCGGCGATGGGATCTCGGAGCAGCAATCATTCGACCTTGCTCAGAACTTCATCCGTACGCAACTGGCCACCGTGCAGGGGGCACAGGTTCCGTTGCCCCTTGGGGGTAAGCCTCGCCAGGTCATGGTCGACCTCGATCCTCAGGCTCTGTACGCCAACAATCTGTCACCTTCCGATATTTCCGAAGCAATCAATGCCCAGAACCTGATTCTTCCCGCGGGGACGGCCAAGATCGGCCCACGCGACTACCAGGTTCAGATCAATAGCTCCCCGGACGTGCTCGAAGCGTTGAACGACCTGCCGATCAAGCATGTCGGTGGCGCCACGATCCACATCCGCGACGTAGCACACGTGCGCGACGGTGCCGCCGTTCAAACGAATATCGTCAACAAGGACGGTCAGCGCGGCAGCCTCTTGACGATCCTCAAGTCGGGCGGTGCCTCGACGATCGACGTCGTGAAACGCGTCAAGGAGGCGATGCCCTTGATCCGAGGAAGTCTGCCCGACGCACTCAGGACCGATTTCTTGTTCGATCAGTCCGTGTTTGTGCAATCCTCGATTGAAGGCGTGCTCCATGAGGCAGCCATCGCTGCCTTTCTCACGGGGTTGATGATTCTCCTCTTCCTGGGGAGTTGGCGCAGCACCCTGATCGTCACGATCTCGATCCCCCTGTCGATCATGATCTCAATTCTGATCCTGGCGGCCTTGGGGCACACGATCAATACGATGACGTTGGGCGGTATGGCATTGGCCGTCGGCATTCTGGTTGACGATGCCACCGTCGAGATCGAGAACATCCACCGCAACCTGGCGATGGGGAAACCGCTCAAGCGGGCGATCCTGGATGGAGCCGAGCAGATCGCCGTGCCGGCGTTCGTGTCAACGCTTTCCATCTGCATCGTGTTCATCCCCGTGTCGTTTCTCTCGGGGGCGGCCCAGTCGCTCTTCACGCCGCTCGGCATGGCGGTCGTCTTCGCGATGATGGCGTCGTACTTCCTGTCCCGTACGCTCGTGCCGACGATGATCAACACGCTGCTCGGCAAAGAGGTCGAACTCTACCGCCAAAACGCCCATGAGCTCGAGGAGGAAGGGATCCACGTCGAGCACACCCCCGAGCTCGATGAACACGGGCAGCCGAAGCCTCCCCTCAAGGGGGACATCTTTTGGAGGGTGCACCGGGCCTTCAATCATCAGTTCGAGAAGTTTCGGAATGTTTACACCGGAATGTTGGCCTGGGCGCTTGAGAATCGCGGGTTCGTCTGTCTGACGTTCGCGGCTTTCGTGGGCGGCACGTCGCTGTTGTTCAACGAACTTGGGCAGGACTTCTTCCCCACGGTCGACGCCGGTCAGATTCGGATGCACGTCCGGGCCCCGGTCGGCACGCGTTTGGAAGAGACCGAACGGTTATTCGCCAAGGTCGAACAAGTCGTGCGCAAGATCATTCCGAAGGAAGAGGTGGGCACGATCTTGAACAACATCGGCATCCCCTCCAACGGCATCAACCTCGCCTATGGCGACACGTCGACGATCGGGTCCGGTGATGGAGAAATGCTGATCGCCTTGAAGTCAGATCATCACCCGACGGCCGACTACATCGCCGAGTTCCGCAAGGTCTTGCCGCGAGAGTTTCCCGAGGCGTCGTTCGCTTTTCAGCCGGCCGATATCGTGGGCCAGATCCTCAACTTCGGGCTGGCGGCGCCGATTGACATCCAGATCAGCGGCAACCGCCGGGACGAGAACTACGCGATCGCCCGCAAGTTCGAGAAGGAGGTCGCCAAAATCCCGGGGGCCGTCGATGTCCGGTTGCACCAAATCGTCGACTCGCCCAAGCTCCAGATCAACGTCGACCGTACGAGGGCCGAGCGGGTCGGCATGACTCAGCGCGACGTGGCCAGCAGCCTCTTGGTTTCGCTCAGCTCCAGCGGCCAAGCTGCTCCGAATTATTGGATCGACCCCCGTAACGGTGTGAACTACCCTGTCGCGGTACAGACCCCTCAGCACCTCATCGACTCGGTTGAAGCTCTGAACAACACGCCGATCATCGCTCCCCATGCGTCGGCGGACTCGGCCCAGCTCTTGAGCAATGTGGCGGACGTCGAGCGAGGGCAGTCGCCCGCGAGCGTGAGTCACTACAACGTCCAGCCGGTGTTCGACGTCTTTGCGAGCGTTCAAGGACGCGACCTAGGCGCCGTGGCGGCCGACCTGGATAAGGTGATCGAGGCGATCGCAGGGCCGGTCGACCCTGAAACCGGACTGCGATTGAAGTTGCCCAAGGGTTCGAAACTCGTGCTCCGCGGCCAGGTGGAAAGCATGCAGTCTTCATTCCGAGGCCTGGCCTTCGGCTTGGTCTTCGCGGTGATGTTGGTTTATCTCCTGATGGTTGTGAACTTCCAGTCCTGGCTCGACCCGTTCATCATCCTCTGGGCTCTGCCCGGGGCGATCGCCGGAATCATCTGGATGCTCTTCGTGACCCAGACGACGGTGAGCGTGCCGTCCTTGATGGGCGCGATCATGTGCATCGGCGTGGCGACGGCCAACAGCATCTTGATGGTGACCTTCGCGAATAGTCGGCGGTTCCTGGGCGACGATGCCCTGACTGCGGCTCTGGCCGCGGGCCGGACACGACTACGACCCGTCTTGATGACGGCGATGGCCATGATCATCGGCATGTTGCCGATGTCGTTGGGCCTGGGCGAAGGGGGAGAGCAGAACGCCCCCCTGGGTCGAGCGGTGATCGGCGGCCTGACGGTCGCGACCTTTGCCACACTCTTCTTTGTCCCTGTGATCTACAGTCTACTTCGGCGAAAACCGCCGATGCTCCTGTCGGAGGAGGATTGAACCCGTGACCACGGCGAATCTCGTCTCGGAACCCGAGCGCGTCGGCACCCGCGTTGTTGTCGAGCACGGTCGGCCTCCTCGCAAGAAAGCTCGCGTCTTGCCCGCGCTCGCCATTCTCGTCCTCGGCGGATCCGCGCTGGGTGGGCTGTACCGGTTCGGTATGCTGCCCCGCCGCGAGCATCGCGCCGCGCTTTACGCGGAGACGGCCAAGACGCTCGCCAGCCGACCGCGCGTCAACGTCGCCCTGCCCTACCATCGCGACAAGCCGGCCGACTTGACTTTGCCGGCTGAGATCCGCCCGTATCAAGAGACCGACATCTTTGCCCGGACGGACGGGTATCTCAAGCGTTACCTCGTGGACATCGGTGACAAGGTCGAGGCCGGCTCGCTCCTGGCCGAGATCGACACCCCTGAACTGGACCAGGAGCTGAAACAAGCTCAGGCGACCCTGCTCCAGTCCAAGGCTAATCGTGAACTGGCCGCTTCGCGCCTGGAGTTGGCCCGGCTTACGTTACGGCGTACTCAGATGCTCATGGCTCGAGGTGCGGAGACGCAACAGATTCTCGACCAGAACACGGCGGAGTACAAATACGCCGAGGCAAGCCTTGCGACGGCCGAGGCCGATATCGCCGCCAAGGACGCCAATGCCCATCGTTTGGCCGAAGCCCAGAAGTTCCAGAAGATCTATGCCCCCTACAGCGGCATCATCACGGCCAGGAACATTTATGACGGTGACCTCATCAGCATCGGGATGGCGCGGCCTCTGTTCCGTATCTGCCAGACCGATCGACTGAGAGTTTACGTCAGTGTGCCGCAAGCGAATGTAACAGCGATCCAACTCGGGCAGTCGGTTGAGGTTCTCGTCCGAGAGTACCCTAGGCGCAATTTCGTCGGCAAGGTGGAGCGTACGGCCGGGGCGATCGAGACCGCGTCGCGAACGCTGCTCACCGAAATCCTGCTCCCGAATCCGGACGGCACGCTCTATTCAGGTATGTATGTGAAAGCCCGCTTTGCCGAAGCCGGGGGGCGTCCCCTGCTCGTTCCCGCGACCACGCTGGTCATCAACACGCTCGGGACCCGTGTCGCGACCGTTGATCAGACCGATTCTTTGCGTTACCAAAACGTCCAGCTCGGACGTGACTATGGCAAGGAAGTCGAGATCCTCCACGGGCTCTCCGGTGACGAGCGCCTGATCCTGAACCCGACGGAAAACCTCGCCGAAGGGGTGAAGGTCGAAGTGACGCCGTCGTCATCAACCCAGGGATGAGACCAGGACTCGACTCCTGAAGCGGTTCGTGAATAAACGGAGCCTCGGGCAAAGCCCCTTCCCCTCGAGTGGGGATGCCCATCAACGATGTCTTCTCGTAGGGCAGGCCTTGGCCTGCCGGGGCTGTTCGCGAGAGCCTCGGCAGGCCAAGGCCTGCACTACAAAAAACTTATCGGATGCTCACTGTGTTCGCCGAGTGAGCTGATCATGTTGTTGACTGAAGATGATCCGCAAAATGATCATCGGCGGCGTCGTTGTTAGAGCGGATTGCGATGGGATCGCCTACGAAATCCCGGAAGAGCGGAGTGAAATCCCTGGGATTTCTGTGTGGGACGCACCATCAAGCGATGCTCTGTCGATGGCCGTATGGGGTGGCACTGGTGGCTTGTTCACCAGTGGGCGCCACTGGTGGACAAGCCATCGGTGCCTATTTGGGACGCCGGAGGTGGTTGCGGGCGTCGTCCAGGAGGCCGAGCTTGATCGGGAAGTGAGGACGAGCGTTCGGCGAGCGGGCGAGGTGGATGCGAAGGGCGCGTCGTTGCCGGAATGAGGGGGCCTCTCTCAGGGCATCGACCTTGCCCATGAGGAAGGGTCTTGCTCGTCCTCGAGCGAGGCGCCAGAGAGCTTGGGCGAAGACAAAGGCGAGGTGCGGGACCAGCGCTGCGCACAGCCAGGGGAGTGGCAGATCGGTCCAGAAGAGGATTTCGGCGTTGCGGGACATCCGGCGTTGTAGGCTGGGACGGTTGTGGTCGTAGCTTGCGGACACCTCGTGCAGGATGCGAGAACCCGGGGCATAGACACAGGAATAGCCTGCCCATCGCAATCGAAAAGCAAGATCGACGTCTTCATAGTACGACCCGAATGATGGGTCGTAAGCACCGACGGTACGAAGGGCCTGGGTTCGATAGAACGCGCTCGAGCCGCTGGCGCCGAAGACGGGGTCCGAGGGATGCTCCGTCCAATGCGCAGACGGTTCGCCGTGGCCGCGCTTGCTGGGCCAACCGACCAGGGCGTAGCTGTCACCGGCCGAGTCGACGCGGGAAGGGTTGGATCGCACCAGGACGAGCGGGGCGACCGATCCGACGCGAGGGTCGGAAAAGGGAGCGAGACCGGCTTCGATCCAGCCGGCGCAGACCTCGGTGTCGTTGTTCAAGAGTTGGATGAACTCGCCCCGGGCCGCGGCGATTCCCGCATTCGCCGAGGTGCAGAACCCACCGTTCCGTTCCAGCCGGAGCAACCGCACATCGGGATGGGCTTGAGTGACCCAGGCCGCCGTGTCGTCGGTCGATGCGTCATCGGCGACGATCACCTCGATCGACGGCGCGGTAGGGCGGTGGCGGGCGATACTGGCGAGGCAGATCTCTAGCAGATGGCGACCGTTGTATGTGGGAATCACAACGGAGCAAACCGGCCGCGTCATCGTGCGGTCTCCGGTCGTCGCTTCGGGGCTCCACCTTTCCACGAGATCTTACCCCAGGCGACATGTTGGACGGTCATCAATAAGATCCGGAAATCGAGCCAGAACGACCAGCGCTGAATGTAATCAAGGTCGTACTGGATCCGCTTGCGAAGCGACGTGCGTCCCCGCCAGCCATGGACCTGTGCCCAGCCTGTCATTCCACCGGGCACGGCATGTCGGAGGTCGTAATCGGGGATGGTTTCACGAAACTGGTTAACGAAGACGGGGCGTTCGGGGCGAGGACCGACCAGGCTCATTTCACCTCTGAACACGTTGATAAGTTGGGGGAGTTCGTCGATATTGCTCCGTCGCAGCCAGGCGCCCACTTGGGTGCAACGCGCGTCTTGGTTGGAGGCCCAGATCGGCCCGGTGTGTCCTTCGGCGTCGCGCCGCATGCTTCGGAACTTGAACATTCCAAAGGGTTTACCGCCTTTGCTCAGACGTTCCTGGCGGTAGAAGATCGGTCGTCCCGAGCTCACGAGGATCGCGAGGGCGACGACGGCGAAGAGTGGCGACAAGAGCGCCAGGCCGATGGCCGAAGCCACGACGTCGACGGATCGCTTGGCGATGCGATCCCACCGGAGCGGCCAGGCGGGGGCTTGGCCTGAGAGCGAGGCGTCGAGCTGGGGAAAGTCGACCATCCCAGCTTCGCGGCTGACCCAGTGGACGGCCACCTCGGGGTTGTTGAGGAGGGCGATACGCCGGCGAAGCCTTGAGGCGGGACGTCCCGAGACCGCCACCACGACGTGGGTGGCTCGGGCGCGGTCAACCCACTCGTCAAGGCGATCGATTCCGCCGAGCACGGGGACCGGATTCGTGCCGGGATGCATGGCAAGCTGGCGGCCGCGTCCGATGCCCCCTGAGTCTCGGGTGTGGCCGGCGTCGATGAAGCCGACCACGGGTAAGCCCGCCCAGGGGCCTTGTCCCAGGCTTCGAGCCAAACGGCGACTATCCCGGCGAGCCCCCACGATCAAGACGCGCCCGGTCGCGGGACGGCTCCACCGCCGCACCCGTCCGGTAAGTTCGAGAGGATTGTTCATGGGTTCCCAACCGATCCCTCGGTTACGGGACCGGGGACGCGAACCAATCCGGACCCGAGCCCGGCGCGTCCCCAACAAGTTCCCCGGAGTCATCCGGCCATCCTTAGCCAGCCTTCTCCGAGAATTGACTCAAGCTCTTCCATCGACCGAACCGACGCATTATTTCAGTATTTTCGATAAACTTGTCGAAGCTCTTCCGTTCCCAATTTCCCCGGCGGGGTCGATCGCGTGGATTCAGTCCGGCACACAACCGAGAACCCCTTGCGAGGGGGAAAGCCGTGGGTGACGGTCGTGATCGTCAACTACAACAGTTGGCTCGACGTTCGCCGCCTCGTGTTGGGATTGGCCGAGACCCCCGAAGTTCTTGCAGGCGCGTGTGAGGTCGTCGTGGTCGACAATGCCTCGAACGCCCCTGCCCCTCCGGAACTCACCGGGCTCGGACCCAGGATCCGCCTGATCCTCAGACCGGACAACGGCGGTTTCGCGGTCGGGGTCAACACCGGTTGGCGCGCGTCACGTAGCCCCTGGATCTTGGTGCTGAATCCGGACATCGTGCTCCCCGATGGACAGTTGGGCCCGATCCTTGCGCGGGCACGGCACTTTGCGGAAAATCCTCTCGAAGCGCCCGGGATGGTTGGGTTCGGACTTCGAAACCCAGACGGCACCCGCCAACCCTCGGTGGGGGCTTTCCCAAACCTGGCACGGACGGTCTGGGAGCAGTTGATACCCCGTTCTCGACGGAATTACCAGCCCGGTTGGCGGATCCAGGCCGGTCCCGTCGATTGGTTGACCGGGGCCTGCGTTTTGATGAACGCGCAGATGCTCGAGGCGGTCGGTGGCATGGATGAAGACTTCTTCCTCTATTATGAAGAAGTCGCGCTTTGCCGTGCCTCGAGAAGGCTCGGATGGCGGGTCGAGTATGACCCGGGAGTCGAGGTCGTCCACCTACATCCCTTGCAAAATCGGACGATTTCCTCCAAGATGCGGGTCATCACCAGGCACAGCAAACTGCTTTATTTTCGTAAACACTTGCCCCAGTGGCAGTTTCGTGCTCTCGCCGGGGTCGTTCAGGCCGAGGCGGCAGTGCGGGCTTTGATGTGTCGGATGCAGGGAAAGTCCGAAGAACGACGAGCGTGGCGGATGATCGCCAGAGTGGCACGAGCCATTCTTGCGGGAGTTGAGCCGAGGGGGCGCGAGGTCCTGGTGCTGGCCGAGTCGATCTCGGAATCGGACAGCGAACCCGACTCGGACGCGGAAGCGACGGTAACTCCCTCAGCGATCATTTCGGCAGGGACGCGACGTGGGCGCTGAGAGAATCGATCGGCACCCATCAACCACGAAAGGACGGACCGGCGTGTCGCTGATTCACCATGGAGTTCGCGTCGGACTATTGATGGCCGGCGCGATCTTCCTGTTCACGTGGTTGAATTACCACTCTGAAGTGACGTTTGCCGACGGTCTTCGTTACATCAAACAGGCCGAACGGATACAGGATGGGGCGTGGGCCGAGGGCCTGATCAGGTCGGTCGATCACCCGATCCACCCGCTGGCGATCGCCGGAGTCCATCGCGTGATCGGCAGCGAGGGCCCGATCTCCTGGCAGCGATCCGCGCAGCTCGTTGCGATCGCCAGTTGCGTCTTGATGGTGATCCCGCTCTATTTGCTTGGTCTGGAGTTGTTCGGGCCGACTGCGGCCTGGCTCGGGACGCTCTTGTTCATCGCCAACCCGGCGATCGGGTTTGTGGTCATCAACGTCCTGAGCGAATCGACTTTCCTCTTGTTCTGGACCTGGGGCCTGTGGGGGGCGGTGCGGTTCCTCCGCGAGGGGAAGTTCTTCTGGCTCCCCCTGACGATCGGCTTTGGCGCTCTCGCCTACCTTTCTCGGCCGGAAGGACTCCTGCTGCCCCTAACCTTGGTGGTCACGCTCGTGCTGTTGCCGTTGCACTGGAGCACGCGGATCCACTGGCCGAGGTGGTGGGCGGCCGTTAGCTTCATGGTGATCGGCCCTTTGCTCTTGGTCGGTCCGTACATCGTCTCGAAAGGGGGAATCGGCACGAAGCCGTCGATTGCTCGCCTCATTGGGACCGCGCCGGTGTCGGCTCCCACGGCCTTGGAGCGAGAGCGCCCTCTTCCCGCAGATCAGACGGCCCTGGACACCTACCGCCAGGCGATTCATCGCATGTGGAAGGTGATGCGCACGTCGGTGACAACCCCCCTGCTGGCGATGGCGGTGTTGGGATTCTTCGCGATGCGCCCCTGGTCGTCGCGCGCCCCGGTTTGGCTCTTCATGGCGATCATGCTCGCGGCCTCGGCCGTGGGGCTCGTCCGGCTGCATGCCACCGGCGGCTATTGCACGGTGCGGCATGCCTTGATCCCTTGCCTGCTCTTGACGATGGCGGCGGCAAACGGGCTCGGTTGGCTCATGGAGTCGGTCGTGATCCCCGGAAAATGGTTGGGACGCGGTGAGGAGCGTTTCCGCCTTGGGCCTGCCGTCTGGGCTGTCCTGCTCGCGGGACTCATCGTCTCACCGCATGTCAGTGCCATGTCGCCGTTCGGCGGCAGCTTCGCCGCCTACCGCGATGCCGGTGACTGGATTGCGCAGGAGACCCCGAAACAGCGCGGTAAGGTACTCGACCTGACCAACTGGTCGCTCTACTTTAGCAATCGGCCCGGGATGCAATTCGCGGATATTCACACGGCGGTGGGTGACCCGGACACGCGTTGGGTCGTGGTTCGCGACGCTCACCTGCGAGGACGATGGAACTATACGCCCTTGGTTCGTGACTTGATTGGCAATCGCGAGCCGGTCGTACAGATTCCTCCTCATGTCGGCGCGAAACAGGTTCAGGTTCGGATTTATGATCGCATGACTCCGAACCCTCCGGCCGTGGCGAAGGCCCCCAACTCGGCCGAGACCTCGCGACGATAATCGTCGGAAGTGCCTCACAGACAGGGGACGGGCTCCGAGTTCGCGAGGTGCCGGTCCCCTGTCTGTGAGTCGTTGCCGACTGGTTTACGAACGGGTTGCTCACAGAAGTCCTTCCGATCTTGGGAGATGTCTGTGGGTAGACCATGTGAACAACTTATGGTCTATCGTGCGGCCCAAGGCAAGGGAATGAGGCCGGGTGGGTGGCCCACAAGTAGCGCGAGCCTTGGCCGACAGGTGGGCAAGCTACCAGCGCGATCCGGAGAGCTTCTCAATTCGATCTCGCCACGTTGGCTCCCTCTTGTCTTCGAGTGTGCCGTTCGAGCGAGAGCCGGTCTAAGGAGGTTAGTCGCTGATGCGCATCGCCTGGTTCACACACCGCTATTTCCCCTGCGTGGGAGGGTCTGAGAACTACGGTCGGGCGATGGTGCGTCGCTTTGTGGAGGCGGGGCATGAGGCCGACGTCTACACGACGGATGCACATGATCTCTGGTACTTTACCGACCCGAAGCGACGCAAGGTTGATGCGCCTCGCCAGTCTCGTGTCGATGGAGCACGGGTCGACCGCATCCCGGTGCGTCATTTCCCCTTCCAGCGCTACGTGGGAAAGCTTGTGAGCTTCGCCCCGCACTGGCCGACGCGCTGTTGTACGGCCTCTTATATGCCGATTTTGCCGGGGCTCGACAAGGTTCGAGGGGAGTACGACGCGGTCTTCGCGGTCGCGTTTCCCTACACGATTTTCTCCTACGCGGCCCTTCGAACCGCGAGGGCCTCGGGCGCACCGCTGGTCCTGACGCCGTTTTTGCATCTGGCGACGCCCGGTGATCCCGTGAATCGTCGCTATACGCAGGCGCACCAGATTAGGCTGCTGGCCGAGGCCGATGTCGTGGTGGTGCCCACCGAGCGGGAAGCGTTGGTGATACAGGGGTGGGGGATCGCCCGGGACCGGATCCTCACGATGGGCATGGCCGTGGAGCACGAAGAGGTGACCGGTGGCGATCCCGCTCGGTTCCGCCGTCGCTTTTCTGTTGTCGAGGGATCTCAGGTGATTGGCCACCTGGCCACGCTCGACCCGAATAAGGGGAGCGTCGACCTTGTTCTTGCCGTCGCTCGGCTCAACGAAACGAGGCCGGATTCGCCGGTTCAACTCGTGATGTCAGGGGCGAGTTCGCCTCAATTCGAGCAGTTCCTGGCCGAGTATCCCGGCGGTATTCCGAACTGGCTGTTGGTCACCGGGCCGATCACCACCGAGGAACGTGCGGACTTCTTCGCGGCAATTGACCTTTTTGCGATGCCCTCGCGCACCGATTCGTACGGGATCGTCTTTCTCGAAGCGTGGGCCAACGGCGTTCCCGTTGTTGCTGCCGACGCGGGAGGGGTTCCCGAGGTCGTGCACCACGAACAAAATGGCTTGCTGGTGCCCTTCGGCGATGTCGAGGGCCTGAAGCAGGCACTCGCTCGCGTGCTCGACGTGCCCGAGTATGCCCGGGAGCTTGGCGAAGCCGGTCGCAACGGAATCGCGCGAGGCTACACCTGGGACGATCGCTTCCGGACGCTCCTCGCTCGCACAGAGGCCGCGATCGCCCAGCGCCGGCGCCGACGTCGGGCTGGTTAGGGCGTCGCGCTGTTTGATCTCGGCCTCTTCATCGCCGAACCCGGGATCAGGCCGTTCGGCGGAGCCGGCTCAACTTGAGGATGACTTCGCGCCAGGGCCGCGCGAACCGTCCACGAGGTTGCGCTTTCGCCGTAGGCCGGTGCGCATGGAACCAGCCCGCGATCGTGGGAATGTGCGGGCAGGGTCTGGTGATCACGTCAAAACCGGCTTGCTCCAGCACGGCGGCGATATCATCATGGATGTAACGGTCGTGGCCCTCAACCCTTGCGTGCTCGGGCATCTTGTGGAAAAAATGGTCTTCGCCCGGACCTTGATCATAGTTGTCGGCAAAGTTGTGGTATTCACCGGTGATGCTGTCAATGAGGTGAAGCGTCTTCGAAGTGAAAAGGATCGGGAACTCCGAGCCTTCACAGTCGATTTTCATGAGTCGGATTCGCTTGCGACCGTTCTCGGTCAGCCTGAGCACGACCTCGTCAAATGGTACCGCCTCGACGGGCACACCATGATTGGGATCAATGACGTGTCCTGCTGATTCGTTCTCTCCTTCAAACGAGGTGAACGAGAGCGTTTTCACAATCTTGTCTGAGCGCCAGACGGCTTTATTGTAGAGGGTGACCCGGCCTTCGAAGTTGGCAAGGTTTCGCCGCGCGCATTCATAATTCTTCAAGAAAGGCTCAAAGCCATGGACATGGTTGGAGCCACGTTCGAGCGCCGCGAAGCAGAAACTGCCGATATGTGCACCGATGTCGAGGATGATGTCCTCGGGATCGAATGAGTCGGGCAGATGATACTCGTCGCCGTAGATGACCCCACCGAAAACCTCTTCGTCGGTTGAACCGGGTCGAAATACGAAGGGGTGACTCATCAGACCTCCTTGCCTGATCGAACCCGTGGAACTCGACAGGAGGGCACCTTCGAGCCGGAAAAAACGATACAGGCTTCCTCATCGTGTCGAAAGGGCAAAAATCCGTGTCCCGGGGAGCGAATCCTCGGCCGGTAATCCGGCAATGGCCGTAGTATTCGACGATTCGGCCAGACTTCGACCTCGCTTTAGAGAACGTTCTCAAGACAGATCCGCCGATCTCTCTCTAAGCCGGATCTGCCCGCAGTTATCTCAAGATCGGTAAGACATTTGCAGTCTCGCGAAGGACCTGAGAGACGGCTTCCAAGCGATGCGTAAGGGGGGCCAATGCGCGTGGTGTCCAAATCCAAGCTTGCGAAAGTCCTCGGAATCAGCCTTGTCCTTATCGTCGGGACTCTGGTCTGCCTTCACTTTTGGGTCATTCCGGCGGTCATCGTCAACCAGATCCAGTCTCGTCTTGAAGGCAAGGTGACGATCCGAGGGTGGTGGATCAACGGAACCTCGGCCGGTGTCAAAGGGTTAACGATCCATGAGGGCATGAGGCTCGACTCTCCCGTCTGGCTCACGGTTGACCGGGTCGCCACGGACCTGACCCTCGGCAATCTGCTGTGCGGGCGGTTTTCGCCGACCAGGATCAAGGTCCGTGCCCCTCGGGTTACCTTCCGGATTGATCAAGAGGGGCACTTCCTCAACCTTCCTAAGGTTAAAGGGAGCGGTGAAATCTCCGGGAGCCTGCCCTCGATTGTCACTTCGTCGGCTCGGATCACGTTTCGACGCGAGGATCGGCCGCTGGATATGGTCGTGTCGGGAGTCGAAGCCAAGCTCGCTCCGGCCACCGATGGCAAGGTGCTGAACCTTTCGGGAGAGGCCCGCGATCCTTATTGGGGGCACTGGACGGCCGCAGGAGAGATCGATCTCTCGGCTTCGACTCGCGGTAAGGTCCGGTTCTCGGGGCAACGCATCATCACGGACCCCGAAACGCTGACCCGCGTCCTTTTTATCCCGACTGAAGTTTGGTCGCACGTCGCGCCGACGGGGAACGTTGATCTCTCGGTGGAGCTCGCCTGGGAGTCGCAACCGGCCCCGGCCCTTCACACGCGAACCGTCGTCACTCTTCTGGAAACCTCCGCGCGATTCCCCAGCCTCGAGCTCGAGACGACTCAGACCAAGGGAATCATCCACGTTGATGACGGTGTGGTTCGTCTCGAGTCCGCTCAAGGTCAAGCCCTCGGAGGGCGGGTCGAGGCAACCGGCTCGCTCGATTTCACCAAGTCCCCCGCACAAGTCGCCCTCGACTTGACCCTGGAAAAGATCGATGTTGTCCGGACCCCGAAGTCATGGCAACTCCGCGAGGCGGAGATCACGGGCCTGCTCACGGGGAAGGTTTTGCTCCGAGCTCTCCTGGACCCCGCGGGGGTCGACCTGTCCGGCTCCTCGGGGCAAGCCGTCGTGGAAGGTGGGACGGTGCAAGGGATCCCGGTTAAGTCACTTCGGCTCGCCATGCATGCGCAAGGTGATAGCCTCCGTTATGACGCCAAGGACCCGGACTCCACGAGTCGTCGGCCGTCCCCACCGAATGGGCGGATGGCTCGCCGCTCACTGTCCCGGCATCTCAGCGTGCAGGACGACCTCAGCGATCGATTCGCCGATCCTGATTCGGAGAGAGTCCGCCTGATACCGATCGCCTTGGTGGTGGAGACACCCGAAGCCCAGCCGGCACAAGAACCCAACAAAAAGGCGGGCTCTCCCGAGACGTCGGAGCCGAAACTCGGGGGCTTTCATCTGCCGAAGTCGATCACGACTCAGATCGAGCTGGAAGATGTCGACGTTCGTCAACTGATCGCCAAAGCTCAATATCTTTTTGGATTGCCGTTTCCGATCCCGATCACGGGACGGCTCTCGCTCAAGGCCAATGCCACGATTCCGTTGGGAACTCTCAGGAACGTGAGAGAGTATGTGTTCCACGGCGATCTGACTCTGACCGGCGCTTCGATTGCGAAGACGGATTTCGGGCGATTGGTGGCCCGGATCGATTTTTCCGAAGGGGTGTTAGAACTCAAGCAGCTCCGCGGTCTGCTGGTGGATCGGCCTGAGGGCGGACCGGACAACCCGCCTCCCCCATCGATTGCGCCCATCCCGCCCGAAGGCCCGTTGCCGGCGGGCGGCTTTCGCTGCGACCTTCGCGCCGAGATTTCCCCCTTGGGAAAGCTCACAGGGGAACTGGAAGGGAACGGTCTTCCGCTCGGCGAGATCGTCGCTCCGATATTACCGAGACCGACTCCCGTCGCTGGCCTCGTCTCGCTTCAGTTGGACGCGGCGACCGATCTGAGCACGATCACGAACCCAGCGTCCTGGACCGCCTCTGGGAAAGCGGAAAGCGTGCGGCTCAGTTACCGAGGGGCCGCCCTGGACCGCGTTTCTTTCGACTTCGGGATCAAGGATTCGCATCTGAGCGTCCCTCGGATCGAGGCCAAACTTGTAGACCGACCTCTGACCGGCCGCTTTGAGCTGGGACTCGGGACCCCCTACCCTTACAACGGCATCCTGGATGTTTCGGGATGGGACCTGGCGAAGCTGGACCCCCTGCTCCCGATCGCCTCGCTTCCGTCCCCTCTCGCAGGTCTTCTCAGTGTTCATGCCGAGTCGAAGGGAACCATCAACCCTCAGTCGATCGAGACGCAGGGCCAGGGACAGATCGTTAACTTTCAAGCCGGGGCGATCCCTCTGGCCACGGTCCCCTTCCGCTGGAAGACGGAAAAAGATGTGATTCTGATTTCCGACGTCAATGCGAGGCCGTTTGGCGGACAGGTCTCCGCCGAGGCGCGCGTGCCGATCGTTCCCGGCAAGCCGATCACGGGTGAGGCAACAGTCACCAGCCTCGACACCGCGAAGCTTTCGCAGGCACTCCCAGGCCGTGATTTGAAATTGTCGGGTAAGGCCGACGGGCAAGCCTCTTTCGTCATCCATCCCGAGGTCCGTGAGCTCGAAGCCGACGTGCGTCTCTCCGCTCCCGACCTGGTGGTTCAGGGCCTGGCCGCCGAGCAGCTCAAGGCGGTTCTGCACGTTCAAGATGAGGTGATGAAGTATGAAGTCACCGCCGACAGCCTTGGCGGCAAGATGAAGTTCCTCGGTGACTTCCCGTTGACGTTGATGCAAGGCGCGAATCCCAGCACCGCGACGTCGGCTGCGACGGGAGAGCTGCGGGCCGTTGGCTTTACGCTGGAGCAGGTTTGGAAGGCCATGGGAGCCGCCGGTACGATGGGCCAACTCTCGGGGCGCGGTGCCCTCAACGCCAACCTCCGCGATGTGCTCTCCGGCAACGACAAGGGCCTCTGGGCTCGTGGCATTGTTGAGTTCCGTGACCTGAACTGGGCAGGCCGGTTACCCCTGGGACAACTCAGCGGGATCATGGACCTGGCACCCGCCACCTGGCGAGTCGATCCCATCAGCGGATCGGTGCTGGGAGGGGCGGCCAGTGGTTCGGCCTGGGGAACCGCCCCCGCGCACGATGCGGCTCGCGCTGGCTTTCGCGTTCGGATCGATCGGGCCGCACTGCGACAAGTCTTGGCCCCCTGGCCCGAGATCTCCCAGAACGTGACCGGGATGGCGACGATCCACCTGACCGGTGGATTGGAGAAAACGTTCTCGGTCGCAGGGGATGCCCAACTGACGGATGCTCGCCTGGCCGGTGTTCCGATCAGTGACCTGCATGCCCCGGCCGAGCTGGTGTACACCCCGGAAACCGGCATGGGGACGCTCCACTTTCGCCATGCCTCCTTGCGGCTTGCGGGGGGACAGATCCGAGGTGAGGGCAGTTTCCGGGTCGGCAAGGATCGGGCCTTCCAAACACAGATCCAACTTACGGGCGTCGATCTTCAAACGCTGGCGAGGATCAATTCTGACGCAGCGCGTCCGTCCTCGGGGCGAATCACCGGGCGAGTGAGTCTCTCCGGCCCCGATCCGGCCGCAACCCAGCGCTACAGGGGCAAGTTAGACCTCGACCTTGATGACGCTTCACTCGTGAATGTCCCTGTCTTCCGCGAAATCGATCGCTTCTTAGGAGCCGCACGCGGAGGCCTCTTCGAGCATGGCGACCTCTCCGGCACGATCGCGAACCGACAACTGATCGTGGAATCGCTCACGCTCCAAGGTCGTCTCGTACAACTTCACGCCACGGGCAGCGTGGGGTTTGACTCGCAGTTGAATCTTGAAGTCTTGATCAACACGAACCAGATCATCCCCGAGACCGGGCAGGCCCTCGTGGGGCTCATCCCTGGGCTTCGTGATGTCGCGGGGCGGCGCGAGCAGGCGAGCCTTCGGGTTGCCAACTACCTGGCTAACCGGCTCCTGAAACTCCGCGTCTCGGGAACGCTCAAGAACCCCTCCGCCGTCATCGACTCATCAATCCCCGTCGCCAACGCCGCCGTCGGCTTTTTCTCCGGTGTGCTGAAACTGCCACTCGGATTTGCCAAGTGAAATCATTTGATCGTCAGTTGATGCTGAGCGAGTGACGTTTACCTTCTTCGATGGGCGGCGCGAGCGGTGAAATTCGGCGGCACGACGATGGGGCCGGGACCGCGGTCGGTCAGGCTGATTGGGACTTGGACGGGGAGCGTCTTGCCGCTCCAGCCATCGTTGTCCTTGGCGGCCACGTTGATGTAGTAGCGACGCCCTGCCGCAAACTGAGTGCTACGGCTGGCCTGGAGATTGATCGTGAACGAATAACTGAAGACGCCGCCGCCTTCGTTCGTCAGGTGGATCGGACCCATCGGTTCAACTTGGTGATACTCGTCAACGACATTGAAGCTGGCTTGTTTTGCACCGGGAAGTAACATAAAGACGGGCTTGTTATTGATCAGCGTGAATTCTTTAAATTCTCCGGACACCACCACCGGCACAAAGCGCGAGTTGGGCGGCCAGAGCGTGGATGGCACGGCGGTGGCGACAGTCGGTGAGAAAAACAGGAGTTGGCGATTCTCGAGTGGTGCGAGCTGAGGTTTGAGACGCCGTTGAGACCGACGAGCGTTCGTGCCACGAAGCTCTGATCCCAAGCCGCGGAACCAACGATTCAACAACGCCATGGCCGGGCGGAGAGTCGGGTGCATCCCTGCCTCCCTTCCTTGGGGACGTACGCCGGCTTCCCTTCCCTGGGATGAGCACCGTCCCGTCCGAGCGAGATCCCTGGCGGCGAGTGACATGTGGCTTCGAGGTCTGCTCGAAAGCCGATGCCGTGGGACCCGACTTCGATCTTGAGGCCGGGCATTATACCGGCTGCGGCGTGGGATAGAACCCCGACTTTGCCGGTTCGCGTTCGCGAGAGGTCGCCAACCCGACAAGCGAGAACCCCATTTCGCGGGCGGCGAAATGGGGTCTCGCGAGGCGATTCGTGGATCTGGGCCAGTCGAGAGTGCCGCGCAAAGTCGGATTTTCCACGAAGATATGGCCAGCCTTCGGGTCGATCACGGCCTGGTGTCGACGCGGATCGTATCAGCGTCGCTTCACATTGGCATCGGCGTTTTCGACGAGGGCGGGACGTCCGGTAAAGGCTCCGGGACGGCGCGTCTGGATCACGACATCGCGGAAGCGCTGGCGGGTTTCGAGGTTGATCTCGGCCTTCTTTGCGGTGACCTGACAGGCCCAGTTGGGGTACATCGCGACGAGACGTCCCATGAGTGAGACGAACCAACCGGCTTCACGGACCTGATCTTCAAGGAGCTTCTCGATCAAAGGGCGCACGGTGCGGGCGACGGCTTTCCATCCCTTGGAGTCGACTTTGACGTAGGCATCGACATTGTGCTGAACCCAATGCTCCCCGTTGGCCTCGCGGAAGTAGCCCGAATGGACGACGAGAACCACTCTCCCCTGAAGATGCGCCGCACCTCGAGGACTTGTGTAGTCGAGATTACACAAGAGAACGTTCAGCTTTGGCGAACGGTGAACAAACTCCCAAGTCGCCACGGCTCCCGCACCATCGCTGCCCTGGTAACGGTTGGGGCCGATCTGCTGGAGACGAACCGGCGAAGTGCTCAGATCCTGCCAAAGCGAGAGCGTGATCGCCGGCTCGTTGAGCAGGAAGAGGTAAACACGAGGGTTGCAAGGAAAGGTCTCGGGAGGCCCTTGACGATGGAAGGTGTGATCACGTATGACTTCGGTCACGCTCTCGCGATGTTCCGGGGAAATCTGATCGATGGGGACGACTTGGGCCGGATCAACGGTTCGGGTGGCACTATAGCTCGGGTGGTTCGGCTCCCACAAAAGGCAGCTACAAAATGCGGCCAACCCGAGGATATTGGTTGCCAGCCTTCGACCGACCACGGGGGAATTCATGGCAACTCCGTTGAGGCGAAAAGGCGACAAACGGCGAAGAGGATCCTGCGGGGTCTCCGCCCCGTTACCCCTTCGTTCTCCCACTCAAAAGATCGGTCGAATCGTTCCGTTTCCTGACCGCGGTTACTCGATTGGGGCAAATATTAGGGTGATTGGAAGAAGAGGGGATATAGGCAATTTGACCGTCTTGTCGTAGGGATGCGGGTCAAGTGGTCTTGCCGGGAAATGGAATCGAACTAAGATCTGCGGCCAATGGAGCGGGAGGTGTTTAGTTACCGCACGGAGGCTCCCCATGGCAGGGCGACAGGGACGTGGAATCTGGATTGCCGGTGTGCTCGGGCTAGTAGCGATCGTAGTAGGCGGCTTAGCCTTGAGCGGCTTTCGCCCGGGACGCCGAACTGCGGCGCCCGCGGCGCCCGTGAGTTTTGATGAGCGGACACCGTTGTCCGTATTGATCCCGGCTCTTCGAGCCAGTGATGCCCGCGCCCTCTCTGCGCTTGAGCGCCGGGTTCTGCCGAAGAACAACACTCCGCCGCAGGCGATCGCGGAGGATGAGTCCAAGGAATGGCTGAGCGTGATCGCGGCTTTGCGCTCGGGCTATCCCCAATTCTCGGGGCAAGGGCGCAGCGTGGCCCTGACTGTGGCCACCAAGATCTTCGATCGTTTCGCGCTCGACCCGGCTCCGTCGAATTGGCCCGACGTACTACAGCCGCTGCGCGAACTCCTGGTCGCAGGCCTGATCGACCCGGACGTGAATGCCCGAGTCACCGCGCTCACCGAAATCGGCCGCCTTTGGGTCTGGATCCCCGGAAAGACGCCGGAACCGGTGACCGAAGAGGCCTTGGTTGCCTGGAAGGCTGGTTTACACGGCCCCGTGGTGCGTTGCCTGACCCATCGGGTGCCCACGGTTCGGGCGGCGGCAGTTGCCTGCCTGGGCTATCTGCCCATCGATGATGCGGCTGCACCGGCGATCCCGTACCTCGAAGACATGAGCCCGGGGGCGGGCTTGGTTCGCAATCAGGTGCTCATCTCCTTCTCGCGACGTCGCGCCCTCTTAACTGAGGACGCCATCCTCAAGCACCTCTACGACCCCGAGCCGGGTGTGCCCGAGATGGCTGAGTTCGTGCTGAAGACGCGGGGGTTGAATCATGAACAGATCAGCCTGGGACGCATGATCTTCCATCCCAAGGCCGAACTGCGGGCATCGGTGATCCCGCTCCTTAACGATCGGACCGATATCGATCCCGTTGTCTGGCTGATTCACCTCTCCCGCGACAGTGAAGAGTCGGTGCGAGCCAGCGCGGTGCAAGCCTTGGCGAGCCGGCCGACCCCTGAGGTACGCCAGCGCCTTGCGGAGATGGCCAAGAGCGACAAGTCACCGGTGGTTCGCCAGGCCGCGAGCAAGTTCGCTCCCACCGATTCCGAGAAAACCGCAGCCCTCCCTCCCCTGCCCGGCTCGCCGAACCTCAATCCCAAGGCGAACTGAGAGTCTGTCCGGGTAGGGCCCATCCCAGATATCTTCTCGTAGGGCAGGCC